>Ga0172373_10001352_pt1 | contig 39903 bp, 35 predicted proteins | sample Lak10m_2_FD_114546 | JGI IMG/M metagenome (GOLD analysis project Ga0172373, IMG submission 114546) | Freshwater microbial communities from Kabuno Bay, South-Kivu, Congo - kab_092012_10m | ecosystem: Environmental > Aquatic > Freshwater > Lake | place: Democratic Republic of the Congo... | reverse complement strand
CAATATAGTTTGTTTTAAGGGGCTTACTTTTAAAAATAGAAAAAAGCAAGGTTGAAACTAATTGATTATCAAATAGATTTTGGAAGATTAAATTCTTTTCTTACTTTTATCGGACAACAGTGACAATAGATGTAAATAAAATTGAAAGTTTGATCCTTTCTAAACCTCAGGGCTTTTTTAATGGAATCATACCTGTTGATTTTTCAGGCTATGCAGTTAATTTAGAAGATTTAAAAAAAATAGCTAAAAAATATAATTTATGGATAATTGAAGATGCGTGTCATGCTCCAGGAGGATACTTTACAGATAGTTTTGGAATTAAGCAAAATTGTGGAAATGGAAAGTATGCTGATTTAGCAATCTTTTCGTTTCATCCTGTAAAGCATATTGCTTGTGGAGAAGGTGGAATGATAACAACAAATGATAAAGTGCTTTGCGATAAAATCAAAGTACTCAGAACCCATGGAATAACAAAAGATCCAGGTTCTTTAATTGAAAATCATGGTGGGTGGTATTATGAAATGCAAAAACTTGGATTTAATTATAGGTTAACTGATTTTCAGGCTGCTTTAGGAATTTCACAACTAAAAAGAGCAGATACTGGATTAAAAAGAAGAAGAGAAATTGCAAAAAAATATCATGACTTCTTTAAAGATAAGAATTACATCAATGGTCATTCTACTTTTATAAATGGTCATGCTTATCATTTATATGTTATTAAGACTGACAATAAGAAAGAACTTTATGATTATTTAAGGTCTAAAAAAATTTTCACACAAGTACATTATATCCCTGTTCATACTTTTCCTTATTATCAATCTTTAGGGCATCAAAAAGGAGATTTTCCTGAATCAGAAAATTACTATCATCAATGTATGAGCCTTCCTATGTTTCCTTCATTAACTGATGAAGAACAGCAATATGTTATTAATGAAATATCATATTTCTTTGAGCATTATTGTATAAAAAATATCTAATTATTTAAAAATCAACATCGTGAAATATGGACAATAAATTAAATGAGCAGCAAAATTTCTGGGCCAACGATTACGCTTTGGAATATATTAATAAAAACAAATCTTTTAATTCTGAGCTTGGAATTGAAGGCTGGCAAAAAATGCTTCAAAAAGTAAAGAATGTGTCTTCTCTATTGGAGTGTGGTTGTAATATTGGTAGAAATATTAATTTCTTGAATTCAGTTTTACCTGATGCACAAAAATCTATCATAGAAATATCTAATCCTGCTTATCAATTTGTTACATCTAATTATGAAATAACCAGTTCATTTAACGGCCCAATTCTGAATTCTAATTTCAAAAACGAATCTTTTGATTTAACTTTTACAATAGGTGTTTTAATTCATATTAGTCCAGATGATTTGATTCAGAATATGACAAAGCTCTATGATTACAGTAAAAAGTATATTTTAATTGGAGAGTATTTCAATAGAACTCCAGTAATGATTGAGTATCAAGGACAACAGAATAAATTATTTAAGTGTGATTTCGGTAAGCTTTTTATAGAAAACTTTAATGTTACTTTAGTTGACTATGGTTTTTTATGGGGACACATATATGATAGTGCCGGGTTTGATGATATTACTTGGTGGGTTTTTGAAAAATTGAATTAAATGCGTAAATACAAATGTTTATCTAATACTGAGTGGTCTTCTAACGAGTACAAACTTGTACCCATAAGAACCGAAGACAAATATGAAATACTAAATTGGAGAAATTCTCAAATAGAAATTTTGAGACAAAAAGAAGAAATTTCTAAAGAACAACAAGATTTTTATTTTGCAAACGTAGTTGAAAAATTATTTGAAGAAGAATTGCCTAAACAGCTATTGTTTAGTTTTTTACAAAATGATTTTTTAATTGGATATGGAGGGTTGGTTCATATGGACTGGAATAGCAGAAACGCTGAGATTTCATTTTTAACAGAAACTGAAAGGAATAGTGACGATTTTTTATTTACAAAAGATTTTAAAAATTATTTAAAGTTAATTAGTGAATTAGCTTTTATAGAATTGAATTTTTATAAACTGCACACAACTGTTTACGATGTAAGTCAAAGAATTAAATACATAGAAGTTATAAAGCAAGTTGGATTTTTGCTTGAAGGGCATTTGAAAAAACATGTTTTGATAAATAATCAGTTGAAAGACGTTTTTATATACTCAAAATTAAAGATTAGTTAAATGGAAATTGGATTGTTAGTTAGTGGAAATTTGGGATTTAAGGTTTTTTCTGACCTTATGGATAATTACGTTATCAAATTTGTACTTACAGACAAAGGTTCTAAATCAGTTATTTCACTATGTAAAAAAAAACAAATCGCTTATTATACTGGTAATCCAAGAACGGGGAGAGGTTATGCTGCTATTGCGTACTTAGGTTGTGATGTATTGTTATCAGTAAATTATTTATTCATAATTGAAAATGATCTAATTTGTTTGCCGAAAAAAATCGCTATTAATTTTCATGGATCACTACTACCAAAATACCGCGGCCGTACTCCACATGTTTGGGCAATTATTAATAATGAAGTTGAAACTGGAATTACAGCTCATGTTTTGGATGAAGGATGTGATACAGGTTCCGTTATCGAACAACGTAAAATTAAAATAGAATCAACAGATACGGGGGCATCCATCCTTGAAAAATTCAATTCTATATATCCAGCTTTTGTTCGCGATGTATTGCAAAATATTCAATCAGGAAGTTATTCACTAATAGAACAAAATAGTATTGTTGCAACCTATTTTGGCAAACGAACACCTGGCGATGGAAGGATTAATTGGGATTGGCAAAAAGAAAGACTAAATAATTGGATTAGAGCTCAGGCGAAACCCTATCCCGGTGCTTTTACTTTTTATGAGAATGAGAAAGTTATCATTCATAAAATTGAGTTTTCTGATTTCGGATTTAACTTTAGCGTCCCAAATGGACAAATTTTAAACATAGAAGATAGTAAACCAATTGTAAAAACAGAAAATGGCTGTATTAAATTAATAGATTTTGATTGTAATAAAAAATTAGAACTACATAAAATTTTGGAATGAGTGCAATCAGTAAAAAATTAGGTAATGGAGTTGCCCCTTTTATCATAGCAGAAATGAGTGGCAATCATAACCAATCTCTAGAAAGAGCTAAGGAAATTGTTAAAGAAGCTGCTAATTGTGGTGTAAATGCAATTAAACTTCAAACTTATACTGCCGATACAATAACTCTAAATCATAGAGGTGGTATGTTTGAAATTGATGATCAAAATTCTCTATGGAAAGGGGAAAATTTGTATGACTTGTACAAACAGGCTTACACTCCTTGGGAATGGCACAAGGAATTATTTGATTACGCAAACAAATTAGGGTTGATTGCTTTCAGTTCTCCTTTTGACGAAACAGCAGTTGATTTTTTAGAAACATTAGATGCTCCAATGTATAAAATTGCTTCTTTTGAAAACAATCACCACCCTTTATTAGCTAAAGTAGCAAAAACTGGAAAACCAGTAATAATGAGCACTGGAATTTCCAATATTCTCGATATTCAAGAATCCGTTAGGGTTTTAAGAGAGAATGGTTGCCAAAGTATCACATTATTAAAATGTACAAGTACATACCCTTCATCTCCTGAAAATACAAATTTAAATACTATACCTGTATTTAAACAATTGTTTCCGGATTGTAATATTGGTTTAAGTGATCATACCATGGGAATTGGTGTTTCTATTGCATCAGTTGGATTGGGTGCGACAGTAGTTGAAAAACATTTCACATTAAGAAGAGCTGACGGAGGTGTTGATAGTGCTTTTAGCATGGAACCAGAAGAAATGAAATTATTAGTCGACGAGATTAAAAAGGCATCATTAGCTTTAGGCACAGTACAATTAAATGTTCAGGAATCTGAAAAAAACAGTTTAATCTTTAAGAGGTCTATCTATGTATCGCAGGATATAAAAAAGGGAGATTTATTTACTGAAGAAAACATTAGAGTCGTAAGGCCGGGTAATGGGTTGCATCCAAGAAATTATAAATTTATTTTAGGTAAAAGAGCAAAATGTGAGCTTAAATCAGGAACTCCATTTTGTGAAGAATTTATAGAACAAAATGAAAAAAACTAGTTTAGCAATTATCACTGCTCGTGGTGGAAGCAAAAGAATCCCGAGGAAAAACATTAAAGATTTTTCAGGAAAACCAATTATTCAATACTCAATCGAAGCTGCCCTTTTGTCAAAATGTTTTGATGAGGTAATGGTTTCTACAGATGATAAAGAAATAGCAGAGTTTGCTTTATCTTGCGGTGCTAAAGTCCCATTTTTTAGATCAGAAAAAAACTCGGATGATTATTCAACAACAGCAGATGTTTTAATAGAAGTCATTGAGCAGTATAAAAACGAAGGGATTGATTTTGATTACGCTTGTTGCATTTACCCAACTGCTCCATTTATAACTGCAGAAAAACTAAAGACAGCGCATGAAAAATTAAGGGAAAACGATGTTATTTCTGTAGTTCCTATTGTTAGGTTTGGTTTCCCTATTCTCCGTTCTTTTAAAATGGAAGAGGGCTACGTAAAGCTTAATTGGCCTGAATATATAAATACTCGTTCACAAGATTTAGCCCCTGCATTCCATGATGCAGGACAATTTTATTTTTTTAGGGTAGAAGATTTTTTAAGAACAAAAAAATTATTCACAGAAAAAACAATTGGTATTGAAATGCCAGAAGTTGAGGTTCAGGATATTGATAACGTAGAGGATTGGAGGATAGCTGAAATAAAATACAGTTTTCTTCTAGATAAGTTAAAACATGGATAAGCATCAAGCCCTATTGATTGGATGCGGTAATATAGGCGCATTATACGATTATAATAATAATCTTGTTCAAACCCATGCAAAAGCTTATTCAACTAAACATAATTTTAGTTTAAGTGTTTATGATCTGGATTTTACACTTTCAAAAAAAATTTCTGAAAAATATAATGCAAAGTTGATTGAAGACATAGAGCAGATAAATTTTGAAAAATATGACTGTATAAGTATTTGTAGCCCAACTTCAACTCATTTTTCTTTTTTAGAAAAGGCATTGTTGTCAAATGTGAAAGTCATTATTTGTGAAAAACCTGTTTCTTATTCAATTTCAGAACTTGATAGGTTATTACTATTAAAAGAAAAATCGAAATCAAATATTATAATAAACTATATTAGGAGATTTCAGCCTGATTATATAAATCTAAAAACTCAAATAAAAGACATATTATCCTTGGATTCATTATCAGGTGTTTCTATTAGATATCAAAAAGGTTTTATAAATAATTGTAGTCATGCCCTTGATTTACTAGAGTTTTTATTTGATAAAGAAATTATATTCAACGGCGCGTTAATATCTGAAGTTAATTTTGATTTTTTTGAAAATGATCCCACTATCTCAATTAATGGATATTGGAATGAAATTCCGTTAAGTGCAGTTGGACTTTCAAAGATAAATTATACTGTTTTTGAAATAGATTTGTTTTTTAAAAGTATTCGAATTTCCATTACAGAATCGGGGCAAAAAATTCGATTTTATATCCCTGAAAACGAATCATTTTCATTACCTTTATCTATTGTTGGAAATTCCGAAAAATTAGGTTGTATAGATAACTATATGATTCCTATCATTGATCTTGCAGAAAGATGTTTGTACGGAGAATGTATACCAAATAATTTTTTAGATTCGATTTCCTTAAATAAAAAAATGTTAGAAATATTATCATTATCAAATGGCAAAATTAGCACTTAAGGGGGGGGTACCTGTTAGAACAAAATTGTTTCCCGCATATAATACAATTGGACAAGAAGAGAAAGATGCGGTTATGAATGTATTGAATAGTGGAAATTTATCTCAATTTTTAGGAGCATGGCATAAAGATTTTTACGGTGGGCCAACTATTCAGCGATTTGAAAAAAGTTGGACACAAATTTTTCAAAGTAAATACGCTATTTCCGTTAACTCTAATACATCAGGTTTATTTACGGCTATCGGTGCTTGTGGAATTAAGCCTGGAGATGAAGTTATTGTATCTCCTTATACGATGAGTGCAAGCGCTTTAGCTCCTATCATTTATGGAGCAGTACCTGTATTTGCAGATGTTGACTATGATAATTTTGGTCTTTGTCCTGAAAGTATTGAAAAGTGTATTACTCCAAGAACAAAAGCAATATTAGTAGTTCATATTTTTGGGAATCCTGCAAAAATGGAAGAAATCATGTCGATTGCTAAAAAGCATAATCTCTTCGTTATTGAAGATTGTGCTCAAGCGCCTATGGCAAAATATAAAGATAAATATGTAGGAACAATTGGTGACATAGGTGTTTTTAGTTTGAATTACCATAAACACATTCATACAGGAGAAGGCGGTATTGTAATGACAAATAATGATTACCTGGCAGAAAGAATTTACTTAATAAGAAATCATGGTGAAAACATTGTCGAACCTAAAGGTGTAAAAGATGTGTTTAACACTCATGGTTTTAACTACAGAATGACAGAAATGGAAGCTGCAGTTGGGATTGAACAATTAAAAAAACTACCCGGTTTATTGGATGAAAGATTGAAAAATGCTGACTACTTTGCTAAGGAATTGGGAAAAATTTCTGGGCTTACTCCTCCTTTAGTTCAAGAAAATACTTTACATGTGTACTATGTTCAGGCATTTAAGTTTAACAAAGATATTATTGGAATTGATAGAAATACTTTTATTAATGCATTAAAAGCAGAAATCCCGTCGGCTGAACTAAGAGAAGATACTCCTCTAATTGGAGCAGGTTATGTTAAACCTTTGTATTTGCAACCCTTATATCAAAAAAGAGCTACAGCTTGTTCGTTTAACTGTGAAAAGTATAAAGGTACAGTTGATTATAGTAAAGGTATTTGTCCGACTGCGGAAAAGTTACATTTTGATGAACTCTTTTCGCATGAATATATGCGTCCTGGTATGACAAAAGATGATATGGATGATGTTATATCTGCATTTCATAAAGTTTTAGAAAATGTAGATGAATTAAAAAATTAACGTGAAAACTTTTTTTGGTATAGGTTTATTTGTATTTAGTGATCCTGGGGCTGCGAAAGCGGTTTTATCACAAGCTATGGGCCTGAAAGAAAAACTAAAATCAATTTTTATAATATCGGATAGAAACTATAGTTTCTATGAGGACTTTGGGCTCGATGTTATTGTTACTAATGAGCCCGCAGAGATAATGGTAGATAAGATAAATCCTGATTTTATTTTTACTGGAACATCTTATACCTCAAAAATTGAGTTAGAATATTTGATAATAGCCAAAAGAAAAAAAATTTATTCATACGCATTTATTGATCATTGGACATCCATAAAGGAAAGATTTCTGTATTCAGATTATTATATATTTCCTAATAGAGTTTTATTAATTGATGAAAGAGCAAAGGAATTAGCTTTAAATATTGGTATTGAGGCAACCACAGTTCAAGTATATGGGAATCCATATTATCAATACCTTAAAAATTGGAAGCCCAAAAACACAATAGAAGAATTATATAATCAGCTAGGGTTTAAGAATAATAACAAACTTATTGTTTATGCGCCCGAACCTTTATCAAATCTTGGTGATAAAAATATTTATGGTTTCGACGAACTAGAGATGACAAAAGAAATCAACGAAATCCTTAACGACTCTTCATTGAATATTAACTTTGTTTTAAAAATGCATCCTAATCAAAAAACGGAAAAATTGATAAATTTCATTGGTGATAGAATACTAGTTGCTGATTCTAATATTAATAGTAATTTATTAATATATTATTCGGATTTAGTATTAGGTTTTTTTTCCAATTTTTTAATTGAAGCTGAAATTATGAATAAAAAAGTTTACCGTATTTTTAAGGATAAATCTAACTACGATCCTCTTATGGAACAAAATGTGGGAGAAAAAATACTGTTATCGCAACTAAAAAACTTATTAACTTTAATATGAAAAAATTTTTAATTGGAAAAAGAATTTATCTAAGTGGCCTTGAACCAAAACATTTACTTGTTACAGAACCATATTACTCTTGGTTAGATGATCTATCTTTAGATCACTTCACGGAAAGGAGTTACTTTCCAAATAATCCAAGTAGAATGCAAAAATACTATGATGCATCATGTGCTAATTCTAATTTAATTCTGTTAGGAATTTTTGATAATCAAACAGATAAACATATAGGTAATATTACATTTCAGGATATTAACTGGATTAACAGAAGAGCGTTTATTGCCTATTTATTGGGCGATAAATCATTTGCAGGTAAAGGCATAATTACAGAGGCAGTTATAATGATGATGTACTATGGGTTTAATAAATTAAATTTTGAGAGAATTTATGGGGGAGTTTCAGATTTACACATGGCATCAAAAAAAATATGTAAAAAAACTGGCTTAAAAATTGAAGGGAGAATGAGAAACCATTTGTACAGGAACGGTCAGTTTAGTGATGCACTAGTTGTTGGTGCATTAAGGGATGAATGGATGAAGGAATACGAAACGATAGCTTTAGAGTATTTTGAAGTTAAACCAACATATTAAATTAGGTAAATGAGGTATTGCTCCAAATGTTTACAAACAGACACAAGGCCTGGTATTAAATTTGACAACCATGGTATTTGCCCGGCTTGCAATTATCACGAAAGTTTAAAGGGAGTTGATTGGGATGAAAGAAGAGAAGAAATTAATCAAATTGTAGAATTTGGTAAAAAAAATAATGGCTCGGGCTATGATTGTATAATAGGAGTTAGTGGAGGAAAGGATAGTACAAGACAAGCTTTTTTTGTAAAAGATGTATTAAAAATGAATCCTTTATTAGTTTGTTTAAGTTATCCACCTGAACAGATTACGCAAAGAGGTGTAGATAATATATCAAATATGATTAAACATGGTTTTGATTGTATTACTATTAATCCTGCGCCACATACTTGGCGTAAATTAATGCGCAAAGGTTTTTTTGAATATACAAATTTTGGTAAATCTACAGAGTTGGCATTATTTAGTAGTGTGCCACGTTTGGCTATCGCATATCAAATACCTTTAATTTGGTGGGGAGAAAATGCTGCGCTACAACTAGGAGATTTAAATGTGATGGGGAAAAGTGGTAGTGATGGTAATAATCTAAGAAAAATGAATACACTTGGAGGAGGAGATATCACATGGTTAATTAACGAAGAAATTAAGAAAAGCGATGTTTTACAATATTCGTACCCTTCAGAAACAGAAATGGAAAATGCAAATTTACGAATCACTTTTTTAGGATATTTCTGGAAGGATTGGTCTTTGGTAGATAATGGCAATTATGCAACATTAAGAGGATTAGATATTAGAAATGAACCTCCACAGGATATTGGTGATCCTTTGGGTATCACATCTCTTGATGAAGATTGGGTTACATTAAATCAAATGATAAAATATTACAAGTATGGTTTCGGAAGAATTACAGACTATGTAAATGAAGATATCCGAAACAACAGAATAACAAGAAATGAAGCCATTAAGTTAGTTGAAAAGTATGATGGGAAGTGTTCAGATAAGTATATCGAAAGTTTTTCTAATTATATTGGCATAACTGTTTCTGAATTTTGGGAACACGTAAATAAATCTGTGAATCTTAATTTATTTGAAAAAGACACTTCTGGTAAATGGCAAAAGAAATTTAATGTAGGTGGAAATGACAAGCACTAAACAAAAAATAGTTATTGTTGATTATGGAGTTGGAAATGTATACTCGGTATATAATGCCATTGCTTTTCTAGGATATAAAAAAATCAAAATATCGGCTTTAGAAAATGATATGCGAGAAGCAGATTCAATTATTCTACCAGGTGTTGGCGCCTTTGAAGAAGCAATTAAAAATTTAGAATCCAAAAATCTGATTCCCATTTTAAACGAGGAGGTTTTAATACGGAAAAAACCAATTTTGGGTATTTGTGTTGGTATGCAAATGCTGACAGAAGGTTCATATGAAAATGGCTGGCATAATGGCTTAGGTTGGATTCATGGTAAAATCTCAAAAATTACTTTACCTCCTGAGTATTCAGTCCCACATGTAGGCTGGAATGATATTATTATAAACTATGATAGCCCTTTATTTAGAACTGATCAACATAATCGTCATTTTTACTTTGATCATAGTTATCATTTTGATGCAGATGAAAAAAACATTCTGGCAACTTGTGATTATGGAATAAATATTACCGCGGCCATATATTCCAATAATATTTTTGGTGTGCAATTTCATCCAGAAAAAAGCCAAATCAACGGATTAAAATTATTTAGAAATTTTTTTAATATCACATCGTGTTAAAAAAAAGAATTGTTGCAGCATTAGTTGTCAGAGAAGGGATCGTTGTTCAAAGCAAAGAGTTTAAATCCTACTTACCTATAGGAAAGCCTGAAATTGCAGTTGATTTTTTAAATCAGTGGGGGATTGATGAAATAATAATTACAGATGTAAGTGCTACCAAGTACAATAAAGAACCTAACTATGATTTAGTAAAGAAAATTGCCTCAAAATGTCAAGTTCCTTTAACTGTAGGTGGAGGAATAAGCGAACTTAGCCACATTAAAAAATTAATGAATAGTGGGGCGGATAAGATTGCTTTAAACCAATCTGCAATTTATAATGAAGACTTAAATACAAAAGCTGCGAAAATATTTGGGGATCAGAGTATTGTTGTTTCAATTGACAGTTTGTATAAAAGTGGTGATTACAAACTATATGATTACCTCCAAAAAAAAACATTAGACATTTCTCCAATAGAATTTGCTAAAAAAATGGAACAGAGTGGGGCGGGTGAAATATTAATTAATTCAGTTGAAAGAGATGGCACTTACAGTGGCTACGATAAAAAATTGATAGAGTTAATTTGTAATGCTGTCAGTATTCCAGTAATCGCCTTAGGTGGAGCAAAAAACGCAAATAGCATGATCGATGTTTTATTAAATACTAACGTTTCTGCTGCTGCTGCCGCTAATTTTTTTCATTTTACAGAACACGCTGTAAATATTTCTAAATCTATAATAAATAAGCATATACCTTTAAGAATTGATAACATGGCAAACTATCAAGGTCATGTCGTAAATGAAGATTGTCGATTGTCTAAAAAAGACGACACAGCTTTAGAAAAAATGCTTTATGTGAAAATAGAAAAAGAAATTATTTGAAATTATTTTTTTAAAATGAAAACATGTAGTAGGTGCTTATATAGCGAAAATCACCCGTTAAATATTGTTTTTGATGAGGAAGGAGTTTGCAGTGGTTGTAGAGTTCATGAAGAAAAGGATATATTGAATTGGCAAGAAAGAGGAATTATACTGGAATCTATCTTATCTAATTATAAAAATAGATCGGGAAATAATTACGATTGTATTATTCCAGTAAGTGGAGCGAGAGATTCTTATTATATAGTTCACATGATAAAAAATGTGTATAAGATGAATCCACTTTTAGTAACATATAACAAACAATATAATACTGATGCTGGTATACGCAATTTGGCTAATCTTCGAATTAAGTTTAATTGCGATATTATGACTTTAACAGTTAATCCTGAAACTGTAAAAAAAATCACAAGAGCCACTATGCGTAAGTTAGGTAGTATATACTGGCATTGTATTGCAGGTCAAACAGTTTTTCCTGTTCAACTTGCTGTAAAGTTTAAAATTCCTCTAATTATATGGGGTGCTCATCAAGGACTTGATCAAGTTGGCATGTTTTCTCATCTTGATGAAGTTGAAATGACTAGAAAGTACAGAAAGGAACATGATCTAATGGGGTTTGAAGCTGAAGATTTAATTAATGAATTTGATGGTATTACAGATGAAGATATTACACAATATAAATATCCTCATGATAAAGAGATTGAACAAATAGGAGTGAGAGGGATTTATCTCAATAATTATGTGCGATGGGATTCTTTAAATCAACATAATAAAATGATTGAATTATATGACTATGAGTCAAATGTTCAAACAAGAACTTTTGATCCTTATAATGATGTTGATTGTTTTAATTATTCAGATGTTCATGATTATATAAAATACATAAAGCATGGGTATTCAAAAATCACTGACCATGTTTGTAGAGAAATTAGATTGAAGAAAATTACTAGAGAAGAGGGGGTAGAATTAATTGAGAAATATTCAAAAATAAGGCCCAAAAATCTGCAATTATTTTTAGATTGGATAGGTATGACTGAAAATAGTTTCCATTATATCATTGATCAACATCGAAATAAACATATTTGGACGAGAAATGATAGTTGGCAGTGGGAAATAAAAAATAAAATAGATTTTTTAAATTCAAATATTGAAAAATCAAGATTGGAAAAAACAAATCAGCTTTCCTTTATTATGATAAGTTCCAAAAGAGAAAATTATGATGATAATAAGTATATATTGATAGGTAAAGGATATTATAAATGAAAATTTTATTAATAACTTATCCTCCTCGAATCGATCTCTATAGTTATTTAAAGAACGATAAAGATAATACGTATGAGGTTTTATGGTTTGAAAATAAAAAAGAATTTTTAAAAACTGGAGCAGAACTAGATAGTCTCTTTACAAAACAATATTTTTGGAATGATTATTTAACGCCTAAAAAAATATTGTCAGCTATTAAACCTGATCGAATTGTTTTTATGGAGATTATTGATCAACGAGAAATTGCCCTGATAGTTGCAGCCAATTATTTTAAAATACCTACATTTTATTTAGAACATGGAGCTTCTGGGGATAAAGAAACAGCTATTAAAAGGCAATTAACTTCTAAAAATGAATCCTTGAAAAGATTTAAAAATATTTTCTTACAAAAGATATTCATTTCTTTAATTCATGCAATTAGGGTAAAATATTTTTATTATTCTAATACATTTTCATATTTTAATTCATTAAGTTCTTATAAAAAGTATTTAAAACTTCCATTTTTGATGTTCTGGTTTTTGCCAAATAAAGCCCTCAGTTACTGCATTTTTACTGAAAGAGTCCCGAAAAAATCGATTGTTTTTAATAGACTTAATTTTGAAGAATATCAATTATATACTGGAATAGTTGAGGATGAAGCAGTTTATACAGGATTGCCGTTTTATGACGGATACTTTCAGCCACATTACAATGTAAACAATCATATTGTTTACATTGAGCACCCGATGTTAGAATCAGGATTATTAGATTGGAGCATTGAACACCATCAAAAAATTGCCAAAGCTTTAATGGAGTTAGCTATAACTAAACGTATAAAAATTTATGTAAAGCTGCATCCGAATTCGGATATTGGTTTATGGGTTTCATATATGAATCAATCTCCTTTTTTTGAAATAATTCAATCTGGTAATTATCTGGATTTGTATCTATCCAGTAAACTAATTATTGGGTATAGTTCGAGTTTAATAACAGGCTTTTTATGTGCAAAAAAAAATGTAGTTAATATTGGTTGGCATCCCAGTCCACAAATATTCGGTGTTGATTTTTCAAAATACAATATTTGTCATCAATCTTTAGAAATTAATGATATTTACCATAGGTTAGATTATTGGTTAGATACTAATCTATCAGAATTAAATAATAAAGATTATAATTCATTTTTATCTTTATCTAATTATCCATTTGATGGTAAAGCTACTGAACGTGTAATTAATTGTATTTTGAATGTTTAAAAAAATATTCTATTCGTTTTCTTTATTTACACTAACTTCTTTAGTTTGCGCATTATTAAGCGTTGCTTTATTGCCAATATTAACAAGGCATTTAACGGAAAAAGACTACGGTACTACTGCATTATTTAGTACCTACATTATGATTCTTTCTCCTATAATTGGGTTTAGTTCGGGTGGATATTTTTGGATAGAGTTTTTTAAAAAAGATAGAAGTAATGAAAAGATGAGCCGTCTTTTTTCGACATATTTTTGGTTTACTTTTGCTGTAACAATAATAGTCTCTTTGTTGTTATTATGTTTTTATCCTCTATTCAAGAAATTTTCTGTATTTAGTTTATTCTTTATTTTTTTAATTCCTATCACCAGCTTTGTCTCTTTAATTGGAGATGAAACCAAAAGCTATTTTATTAACGAAAAGCAGCCACTTAAGTATTTTTTTTATTCGGTTACCATAACTATCATAGAGCTTTGCCTATCTTACTATTTTGTCGTTTACATATTTAAAAATTGGGAAGGTAGAATATATGCTTGGATAATATCTTTGTTTATTCAATTTATTTTTACGATTTTTTTATTCACGTCACAAAAAAAATATATCCGTTTTATTTTTTTTAAGCCTGATTTAAGTAAGCTGTTGATATTTGGCTACCCTTTAATCTTCCATCAACTTGGGAAATTTGTTATAAATCAAAGCGATAGATTATTTATTACGAAAATGGTTTCTATTGACGAGGCGGGAGTATATAGTATCGGTTACCAGGTAGGCAGTATGCTTTTGTTGCCAATTTCAGCTTTTGCAAATTTTTACACACCTTTTGTTTATGAACGACTTAAAAAACCAGAAAGCGATAAAAAAATAGAAATTGTTAAAACTTCATATGTTTTTATTGCATTAATAGTTGTCAGTTTTTTTGGCTTGATATTAATTTCCCCAAGTTTTTTCGAATTATTTGTTGATGTTAAGTTTCATAAAGGCTTAATCTATGTGTTTTGGATTGCTTTGTCCTACGTGTTTTGGGGACTATATTTGTTGTTTTCGGCTGTTATTTTCTTTTCCGAAAAAACAAAGTTTTTGGGATGGCTTTCTGTTCTTAATGTCATTTTAAATTGTATTTTTAATTATGTATTTATTAAATTATATGGGGCAATTGGAGCAACGTATGCAACAGCTCTTAGCTTTTTGGTTGTGTTAATTTTCACGGCAATGTATAGTAATAAATTACAAAAAATGCCTTGGTTTTATTTTATAAAAAAACATGAATAAGAAAATAAATATATTACACATTAATAATTCAAATATCCTGAGTCAATATCTTCTTTCTATTGGTAGACATCATGATGGTGAAAAATTCAATTTAACAATTGCTTGTTTTGATTATTATGGCACTTTAAATATTGAGCTTGAAAAAATGGGAGTAAACACATTTAATATTCCGGTTAAAAAACAGAGCCCTTTTTTCTATCTTTTAAAGATTTTCACTTTGTATAAGTTTATAAAAAATAATAAAATTGAAATTCTTCATGTTCATACATTTTTTCCAAGTTTTTTTGGTGTCATAGTTGGTAAGATGGCTGGTGTCAAACAAATTATTATGACCCGTCACCATGCAGATACTCATGTATCACTAAATAAAAAACTGCATACTAAAATAGATTCTTGGACGGCAAGAAATTGCAACAAAATAATTGCAGTCTCCGAGTTCACAAAACAAATTATGATAAAATATGAGTTTGTTCCTGAAAACAAAATAAGGGTTATTCATAATGGGATCGAACCATTATTAGTTATTGATAAAAGTAAAAAAGAATATTATAGTGAATTTAACATTGACGAAAAGACAAATGTTTTTCTTTGTATAAGCAGGTTACATGAAGAAAAAAATATTGAAACTGCTTTAAAAGCATTGAAATTTATTAATGATCAAGGATTTAATTCTATTTTGTTAATTGCTGGTGCAGGAATTAATAACGACTATCATAATAGCTTAAAAGACCTAGCTAAAAAGATAGGCATTACTGATAAGTTGTTTTATTTGGGTTTTAGAAATGATATTGGTAATTTATTACTTTTTTGTGATGCACTGATCCATTCCAGTTTATACGAATCATTTGGATTTTCAGTGTTAGAAGCTATGTCAATGAAAAAAACTATTTTTGTTTCGAACATACCAGCGTTTCAGGAAGTTGCAACATCCGAAGTTGCAAACTTTTTTGAACCGTCAAATGATAATGAACTTTCACAATTATTATTGAGTTGGTTAAATAACAAAGAGGCTTTTATTGATAAGCAAATAAAAGGTTTGGAAAGATGTGAAAATCACTTTACCCTTATGAAGATGATCAGTAAATATGAAAAATACTATGAGGAAAAATAAGATTGTAATTCTTGTAGTTTCTTTTAATCGAAAAGATTTTGTGTTAAAAAATATAGAGGCAGTTCAAAAACTACTCTTTAAAGAACATGATGTCATTTTATTTGATAATGGGTCTACTGATGGTACTATTGAAGTTGTTGAAAAATTACATAAAGATGTTATAATAATTAAATCCAATGAAAATTTAGGAGGCGCAGGTGGTTTTGCGGAAGGTTTAAAACAAAGTTATCAAATGGGATACGAATATGTTTGGTGTCTGGATGATGATGGTTATCCTCAAAATGATTCCTTGTCAATTTTAATGGAGGAAATAAAAACGCATCTCAAACCTGTAATTCTTGGAACGTGGATTATTCCAAGTAATTATAATCAAAATGCTATTAGTCATTTTTGGCCAATCCATGGAAAGTATGATAGAAACAAAAAAAAGATAGTGAAATTTTCATCTATAGAAAAAAAAGAGATTATACAAAAACAGAAATCATTTGAAACTGCTTCAGTTGCTCTACTTGGAATGTTTGTCTCAAGAGAAGTTATTGAAAAAATTGGCTATCCTCAGGCAGATTTATTTCTTTCAAATGATGACGTAGAGTATTGTTTAAGGTCATGGACAAATGATATTCCGGTGATACTTGTTCAAAAAGCTATCCTATTCCATCCTCCCAATACTCCTGTGAAAATTAATTTAGGCATAAAAAAAATTGATATAATGTTAATGGCTCCATGGAAACTTTACTATTATGTTAGGAATACAGTGTATGTTGGCAAAAAATATTTTTCTTTGTCCATTTATTTGAAATTTATCTTAATTTCATTTATAGTTATCGTCCAATCATTTTTTGCAAACAAAGGGCAAAAATATTTGACATTGAAGGCAGGATTTATTGGATTAAATCATGGATTTAGAAAATTAATGGGTAAATACAATATAGTATAATTATGAAACATGTTGAATATTTAATAGTTGGTGCAGGTGTTAGTGGTTTATCATTTGCCAACTTTATAAATTCTGAAGATTATTTAATTGTTGAAAAAGAGCCTGAACCAGGTGGCTATTGCCGTTCTATTTTTAAAGAGGGATTTATATGGGATTATTCGGGACACTTTTTCCATTTTAAAAACCCGGAAATTGAAGCGTACATGGCCGGTAAAATGGCAAAAAATAGTTTGGTAAAAGTTAATAAAGTTGCGAGAATTTTTTATAAAGGTAAATACATCGATTTTCCTTTTCAGAAAAACATTCATCAATTAGACCAGAAGGAATTTTTCGAATGTTTGCATGATCTTTATTTTAAAAAAGATCATGCATCTTCCTCTTTTAAAGATATGGTTTATAATAATTATGGAAATGCAATAGCAGAAAAATTTTTGATACCTTATAATGAAAAATTGTATGCTTGTGATTTAGATACATTAGATAAAGATGCAATGGGTAGATTTTTTCCTATAACGAATATGGATGAAGTAATTAAGCATTTTAATACACCTGATAATTCTTCTTATAATAGTAGTTTTACTTACCCTAAAAAAGGATCTATACAATATATTAACGCTTTATTGAGAGGTGTAAGGAAGGGAAATATGTTATTGAATGAAACTATTCTATCTATTGATCTTAAAAATAAAATTGCTAAAACAGATAATTATACAATAAAATTTGAGCATCTAATATCGAGTATCCCTTTTCCGAAGTTTTTAGATATTTGTAATATTAATTATCAGAAAAAAGTGTTCACTTCTAATAAAGTATTAGCTGTTAACTTAGGTTTTGATAAAAAAGGGAATAAAGAAAATCATTGGGTATATTTTCCTGATAAAGATCTTAGATTTTATAGAATAGGTTATTATGATAATATATTAAATTCTGATCGAATGAGTTTATATGTTGAAATCGGATTGAAAAGCGATGAAAAAGTGAATGTTGCTAGAGAAATTAAAGCGATTCTTAAACAAGCAAAATCGATTGGTATTATAACTAATCAAAAACTATTGGCTAAACATCATGTTATTATGGATCCCGCTTATGTTCATATAAATAAAAAATCACAGTCTAATTTCTTAAAAATGAAAGAAAATCTTAACAAAAAAGGTGTTTATAGCATAGGAAGATATGGTGGATGGAAATACTGTTCAATAGAGGATAATATAATTGAAGCAAAAGAATTAGCAGTTTTTTTTAACTGTTATTAAACATAAAAAAAACTATTTCTTTTGGTTGAATAAATTAGTTATATTATCAAAAACATAAAACATATTTTTTTTGGGATTCTATTTATTGTAAGTATTACACCCTTCATTTTAGGGCTTTTATACCCAATGAATTATATTAAACTTGTTGAAGTTGAAGATGAACTTTTTGACCGAAATTTGCTTGAAATTAATTCACTTGATAAAGCAGAGAATTACGTTGATGAAATATATAAAGCTGAAATGCTTGAGAGTTTCGACACATTGAAGTATGTTGAAGTTGTTAGTGGATTTGCTAAGAAGAGGTTTTACCACGGGTTATCACATTATAATATCTATGAAAATTGGATTGCTGTTTTGGCGGGGAAAGTATTTTGGACGCATATGTCTGCAATTGTGAATTCTGACGATATTTTAAAGTATCCCTATGGTTTATGCAGCCAACAAACAATTGTATTTATGGAATTATTAAAAAGAAAAGATATTCTTATTAATTCTCTAAGAGATGATAAGGTTTTCGTTTCAAAGTATGGCATATCTGCAATTAAACAAATAGAAGCTCATATGCTTACTTACTTAGCGATACATTTAATTTTAATAAAAAATAAAAAGACAGGACTATATTATTTTTTAAATGGGATTTCAAAAAATAAAAAAGAAATTTTTACTAAAAGATCATTAGCTATCTTTAAACATTTATTACTCAATTAATTTAGTTGTGCTTTCCAAATTCTTTAAAAATCATCTCCTATTAATTCACATTGTATTATCTATAATAACATTTATTCCTTTAATTATTTCAGAAATTAAAACATCAAAAGATTTTAGTGCTAATTCAGAATTATTCAAAATTGAACTCACCCGTTTTAAAAACATCAATGATTTAACTGCACATATCGATGGGATCTATTCTGTTCAGCATTCTTTAGATAAAATGGATACAAGTGCTTATGTAAATATTTGTAGTGAAATCGTAAAACGTAGATTTTTTCATGGCCAGTCAAATTACTCTATTAATGAAAACTGGATTGCTAGTTTAAGTGGGAAATTAGTTTGGTCACACTTATCCGCTATAGTAGATCCAGACGATATTCTTAATTACAATGAAGCTTTATGTAGCCAGCAAGCAATTGTTTTTACAGAGATTTTAAATCGTAAAGGAATTACAACACGTTGGGTAGGATGGGGCAAAAAAGAAGGGCCCGGTCATTTTTTAACAGAGGTTTTTTACAATAACAATTGGCATTTGTACGATGTAAACAAAGAGCCACAATGGCAAAAAATTAAAAACAAACACAATAGCATGAGCTATTATTTAAACAACAGAGATTCATTATGCATTATTTACGAGGGACTAATAAATAAAGCTACTCTATCACAATTTTTAAATCAAGTTCGATACGGCCAACCAAACAAATTCCCTGCAAAAAAAATGTTATTGTTTCATCGAGTAACTAAATTTACAACTTATTTAATACCTGTCTTTTTTGCAACGCTAATTGTTAGTCAAGTATTAAAAAGCTATAAAATTAAAAGACGCAGAAAAAAAAGTTCTAAATTTAAAACTCAGGATTCAGTATAATTTTAGATTTTAGATTTATGAATGATGAATTTAGAGTTTAGAGTTGAAAAACCTCTGTTATTATCAAATGTAATAGTCACGACTTAATCTGACACTGAGTCATTTTATGATTAGATTTTTTTATAATTCACTTAAAATATGCAACATTTTTAATCTATCATGGTTTTATCAATTTTAATAAATTATAGTTTTTGTTTCCTAATTTTTTCAATTATAATTTTTGAAAAAAAGGAATTTTGGTTTCATAAAAATATCATTTTAAATTGTCTTATTGGTTAATTGAAAAATTATCTTATCATTGTGTGGTTTAATAAAAAATGAAAATGAAAACACTACTTGTTATTGGTTTATTTTTTAGTTGTTTAACTATTTTTTCTAATGAAATTGTATTTCCAATTAAAACAACAACTATTTACATACCCACCCATAAAAATATTTTTTTAGGAAAGAATTGGAAAATTGAATTTCAGAACAGTGAAATAAAAATTGAATCGGCTATAGTCAATTTAACTCAGCCAAAGGATGGAATAAGTCATGAAATAGTAATATTTCGTTACACAAATCTTACTCAAAAAAACATCTCATTATCTTTTAACAGAAGTTCTTATTATGGAAATGTATGTTATGGTTGTGATGGAAAAGAATCGCAATTTAAATTGGATTTAAAACCCGGCCAAGCACTTGAATACAAAGAAGGAGAAAGGAATAAAACTTTTTATCTTTTTTCAAAAGACTTTACAGGAACGATAAAAAAAGAATTAAGCAAATTTGAAATAACCAATATTGTTGTGCAATGAGAAAACTATTACTACTACTTTCCTGCATTTTTTTAGTTTCTGAATCCATTCATGCGCAATGTGAAGTTACTACAAGTGCAAGCCAAACAACTATTCGCTGTGGTCAAACCGTTTCATTAACTGCTTTTGGTCAATCCAACGGTACTGTTGTTTTTACAGAGAATTTCAATAATGGAAATTATGGACCGGGTTGGGCTTCAACTCCTGGTTCAACCACATTTTCCAATCCATGTTCAGCTAATGGTGTAGACGGAACAGTGCACGCGTGGATGGGATCAAACACTCCATCACCTCGAACGCTAACCTCAAGTTCTTTAAATTTAACGGCAGCAACAGCCGGTGTAACCGTATGTTTTGATTTATTATTTGCATCGCAAGGTGATGCTGCGCCTTGTGAAGGTCCGGATGAACCGGATGAAGGTGTTTATTTACAGTTCTCAACAAATGGAGGTGCAACCTGGACCGACTTAAATTATTTTGATCCAAATGGAGGAAACGACCCACAATTAACCAACTGGAACAATTGGTGTTTTCAATTGCCTCCGGGAGCAATTACTGCTAACACCATCATCAGATGGCATCAGATTGCTGATTCCGGTCAGGACTATGATCACTGGGGAATTGATAATGTACAAATCTTTCAAAATGATGTAAGCTCTCAATTAGTTTGGTTACACGACAGTTATTCTTATGGAATCGGTAGTCCGGGAGGTGTTAATCCAAATTCAGTTTCTCCAACAACTACAACAACCTACACCGCACAATTAACAACCGGGACCGGTCAAATTTGCACAAACACAGTTACCGTAAATGTATTACCTCCGGATTATGACATAAACATTACAGCTACGCCTTCAACTTTATGTGTTGGCGAATGTGCAACATTAACAGCAACTGCACAGGAAATTATTAGCCCTGCTTCAACTCCAACATTTGAAAACAATGAAATTGGGATAGTTGCCAGTGGAAATGCTAGCGTTAACATTAATGTGCAAGGATTAAACACAACAAGTTTAACCAATAGCAGTATCACTGAAATGGTAATTAATGGATTTAATTTTTCGGGAAATTCGTTGTGTACAAATTTTGGTGGCTGCCCATGTAATGGAGCAACAATTGGTTTCGGGCAACAATGTGCTTTAAACACAAGTGGATTTACTGTTACCTTAACCGCACCTGGCGGTTGTGATATCATCTTAGTTCCTTCAGGCGTTGCAACGGGTAATTATACAAACACAACATTTGTTCCTGTTGGAGGTTCTGCTTTTGGCGGAACTTTTCCAAATGGTGGAACTTGGTCACCAAACGAACCGTTCTCAGGATTAAACGGATGTAACCCAAATGGTGTTTGGACATTAACATTCAGTGCACCTGGTTTGGGAATTGGTGTAGGAACACTTTCTGGTTGGAGCATTTCTTTTAACGATCCTGCAATTGTTGGTCCAGTAACTTATACCTGGTCGCCAACAACAAACATGACGAATCAAAATACATTAAGTCCAACTGTTTGCCCATCATCAAGTCAAACGTATTCTTTAACGGTTGCCAATTCAAATCCTGCTTGTCCAACTGGTGTTGAAAGTATTTTAGTTCCTGTTCAAGCTTGTCAGAATTGTTCGCCACCTGTTGTTACAATTAATCAACCGGCAAGTATTTGTTCACCTCAAACAGTAGATTTAGCCAATTCAGTTACAACCAGTGGTTCTGTTGTAGTAAGCTATTACAGCTCTAATGCTAATGCAACAAGTGCAATAAACCCGCTTTCTTCTTCGGTTGTGAGTACAACCGGAACTTACTTCGTAAGAGTTGAACAAAATGGTAATTCAGCGTGTTATACTGTTCAGCAAATTAATGTTACCGTTAATGCTGCACCAACATTAACAATTAGCCCTGCAAGCCCAATTATTTGCGCCGGTTTATCAGTTCAATTAACTGCTTCAGGAGCTGATTCATATAGCTGGGCAAATGCGTCTGGTTTAAACACAACTACGGGAGCTGTTGTTACAGCAACAATTTCAGCTACTACTACATATACTGTAACAGGTACAACTAATGGATGTAGTGCAGATCAAACGGTTACAATTACAACTGGCACTGATATAGTACCAACATTCCAAATTAATCCATTATGTGCGGGTTCCAATTATTCCTTACCATTAACATCAACAAATAATATAACAGGAACTTGGAATCAGCCATTTGATAATTTAAACTCTGCACAATATACATTTACACCGGATGGTGGGCAATGCGCTGTTGCTACTACTGTTTCGGTTACGATAACGCCACAAACAACACCAACCTTTAATGCGGTAAATCCAATTTGTTCGGGAGGTCAATTGAATGCTTTACCAACTACTTCAACTAATAGTATAACGGGAACTTGGTCGCCTGCAATAGATAACACAACAACTACAACTTATACGTTTACACCTGACGGAGGTCAGTGCGCTGCTGTAACAAACTTAACCATAACTGTTAATCAACCTGTAACACCAACTTTCCCGCCAATGGCTACTGCGTATTGCCAAGATGCAATTCTTATTCAACCAATTCTTCCAGTTCAATCCAATAATGGTATCAATGGTACTTGGAACCCTGTTGCAATTTCGACTGCTAATTTGGGAACTACACTTTATACGTTTACACCATTAGCATTTCCTCCACAGTGTGCAACTACTTATACCATGAATGTAACAGTTGGAACATCTATATTACCAACTTTTGATCCGGTTGCAACCATTTGTGCAGGAGATCAGTTGAGTGAGTTGCCAACAACTTCAACCAATGGAATTCAAGGAACGTGGTTACCACCAATAGTTAATAATTTAATAACGACTACCTACACATTTGTACCAAACCCAGATCAGTGCGGAACTTCAACGCAACTAACTATTAATGTAAACACTCCAGTTATTACTACATTTCAACCTGTTTCGCCTGTTTGTGAGGGAACACCAATAGCACCGCTTGCTACTACTTCTGACAATGGAATTACAGGAAGCTGGACTCCGGCAATTGATAATACAACAACTACGACTTATACCTTTACACCAAATGCGGGACAATGTGCAACACCTTTTACAACTATTATAATTATTAATCAGCAACAAACACCAACATTTGCTCAAGTTGCACCAATATGTGTTGGAGGTTCATTTACTTTACCAAATCAGAGTAATGATTTCATTCCGATTAACGGTACTTGGTCACCGGCAATAAATACAAATACTACAACAACTTATACGTTCACGCCTGATGCAGGTCAATGTGCAACACAAGTAAATATGACCGTTGAAGTTGGTAATGCAGTTACGCCTATTTTTACTCAAATTGCACCAATCTGTTCCGGGGGAACTTTAAGTTTGCCAAACCAAAGTAACAATACAAATCCGGTTTCAGGTACTTGGTCACCTGCTGCTAATAATACCGCATCTCAGTTATATACATTTACACCAGCGAGTGGTCAGTGTGCAACAACAACAACAATGAGTGTTACAGTTAATCCTTCACCACAAGTCACAATAGATAGTTTAGATACCTATTGTGGTTTACAAAACGGTTCTGTAACTATAACCGGAGCAAGTGGTGGAACACCTCCTTACCAATATAATTTTAATGGTCAAGGGTTTGGCACAAATCAAAGCTTTACAAATTTAGCTGCGGGAACCTACCCAATTGTTGTTAGTGATGCAAATAATTGTTTGTTTAATTCAAACGTAACAATTGCATCATCTCAGGCTGTAAATGCCTCTTTCACAGCAACACCCATGATTGGTTCAGCTCCTTCAACAGTAATTTTCACAAATAATTCTTCTACAGGAAATAACATTGATTATTATTGGTATTTTGGAGCTAATAATGATACTACTGCATTTCAGCCAAGCAATCAGGTATTCACTGATCCAGGTTTGTATCCAGTTACTTTAATTGTTTCTAATGGAAATGCTTTCTGTAATGATACAATGACATTATTAATAAAAGTTGAGGATAAACCTTACATAGTTATTCCAAATATTTTTACTCCAAACGGTGATGCAATCAATGACTTGTTTTCTATTAGTTCATTTGGATATACCAATTTGGAATTATTCATTTATAACAGATGGGGAACATTAATTACGAATTACAATCCTACTCAAAAAAGCTGGGATGGTTCCGGTGAAAGTGAAGGAACTTATTTCTTTATTCTAAAAGGTAAAAAACCTGATGGCACTGATTTAGATATTGCCGGTAATGTTTTACTTGCAAGATAATCATATTAACTTGTTATAATTTAACATTTCGTTTCTTCAAAACGTATATGTTATCGTCTAACATAAATTGTTTTTCTTATTTTCGTTGCCAATAATTCATAATGGATATCAACAACGAAATTATTTATGCAGGCGAACATTTGTGGGCAGGAAAATTGGGAAATTTCTTTATCGTACTTTCGTTTGTTGCTGCATTATTTTCTTCAATAGCTTATTACTTCAGTAGTAAAGATCCTTTAAACGAATCTTGGAAAAAGTTAGCGCGTTGGGGTTTCTATAAACATGCAATTGGAGTATTCGGAATAATCGGAACATTATTCTTTATGTTATACAATAGGTATTTCGAATATCAATATGTATGGCAGCATTCCAACTCCAAAATGGACATGAAATACATTTTTGCATGTTTCTGGGAAGGGCAAGAAGGAAGTTTTTTACTCTGGACTTTTTGGCATGTAATCATTGGTTTTTTCCTTATTCGTAAAGCCAAAACCTTTGAGGCACCTGTTATGTTTATGGTGATGCTTGTTCAGGTGTTTTTGGCAAGTATGGTGTTAGGTGTTATTTATTTTGATTTACGCATCGGAAGCAATCCTTTTTTATTGCTTCGCGAACACCCGGAATTTATGAATTTACCATTCGTAAAAAGTCCTACTTACTTAGAAAAACTTGACGGAAGAGGATTAAATCCTTTGTTACAAAATTACTGGATGACCATCCATCCGCCCACTTTATTTTTAGGTTTTGCATTAACTGTTGTTCCATTTGCTTACGCTTTTGCAGGCATCTTGAAAAAAGAGTTCACCGAATGGCAAAAACCTGCTTTGCCATGGACTTTCATTGGTGTTGCCATTTTAGGAATCGGAATTTTAATGGGAGGTGCATGGGCATACGAAGCATTGAGTTTTGGTGGTTTCTGGGCATGGGATCCGGTTGAAAATGCCTCATTGGTTCCTTGGATAACATTAGTTGCTGCTGGGCATGTGATGATAATTAACAAGAACAGAAAAGGCTCACTATTTATTTCCTACTTCCTTGCAGTAGCATCTTTTATCCTAATATTATATTCTACTTTCCTTACCCGAAGCGGTATATTAGGTGATTCATCTGTTCATGCTTTTACTGATTTAGGTATGCAAAAACAATTGTTGTTGTTTCTACTCTTGTTTGTTTTTGCTTCTGTTCATGTCCTTCTTCAACACAACATCTTAAAATTGATGTATGGTTTAGCATCATTTATTACTTTATTATTTGCTTTTACTTTTAATTTATTTCCTTCTTACACTCTTATTTCCTGGGGAATAATTACTTCAGCATTTATTGTAATTGGTTACATTAAATCTTTCCCAAAAGATGATTCCGAAGACCAAATCAGTTCCCGCGAATTTTGGATGTTTGTAGGTTCATTAATGTTGGTGATGAGCGCAGTGATTATAAGTTTATTTACTTCTACACCTATTTTCAATAAATTACTTGGACAGAAAAGTGCGCCAATTGATGTGTTTACCTACAACAAATGGAGTTTACCTTTTGTTTTGATTATCATGTTGCTTACTGGTTTTACCCAATTTTTGAAATACCGTAAAACAGATATGAAAAAGTTTTACAAAAGTTTATGGGTTTCCATTTTGTTATCACTTGCTATTGGATTAACTGCTGCATTTGCATTGTATTCGTTTAAAGCCTACGATCTTGCTCCCGAAAAACAAAAAAGCTATTATTTCAGCTACGCGATATTATTGGTTGCGTGTGTGTTTTCTGTATTTGCAAATGCAGATTACTGGTTAAGAATTTTAAAAGGAAAAATTAAATCGGCAGGTGCAAGCATTGCACACATTGGTTTTGCATTGATTATTTTAGGCGCTTTAATTTCCACTTCTAAAAAAGTAACATTATCTAAAAACTCTTCACGTAAAAATGTGGAAGCTTTAGGTAAGGAATACAGCAACAGTAAAAGTTTACTGCTCACACAAGGTGATACCTTAAAAATGGGACCTTATTATGCAACGTTTGCAGGTAAAAAACGTGATGGCATTCACATTCTATATGAAGTAAATTATTTCACAAAAAAAGAAAATGGTCAACTTGAAAAAGCTTTTGATTTATTTCCTCGTGTGCAGTTGAATGAAAGAATGGGAAATGCTGCAGAGCCTGATACTCGTCACTTTATTGACAAAGACATTTATACGCATGTTACTTATGCTGATTTAAATACCATCAATCAAACAGAAACAGAATTATCCGGATTTACCGATCCAACAAATAACATCATACATAATGGAGATACTATTTTTACTTCCAATTCATTTGTGATTTTAGATTCCATATTGACTAGTATAAGTAAAGAACAATACGAAAAAATTGATTCTACTATAACCGTAACTGCAGTTTTAAGAGCAGTAAACATTGAAAACAAACAATTTAAATCCTATCCAAAATATAGATTACAAGATAATTCGGTTATCCCGATTAGCGATAGTATTGCTGATTTAGGATTAAAATTTGTGTTCTGGAAAATCAATCCGGATGATGGCTCCATTGAGATTCAGCACAGTGAAAGAAAATCTAACCAGCGCGATTTTATAGTAATGGAAGCTTATCTGTTTCCATTCATCAATATTTTATGGTTAGGTTGTTTTATAATGGCTTTCGGAACTTTTGTTGCTATTGTGTATCGTGTAAAGCAGTTTAATAAAACTAATAACTAATTTCATTTATTTAAACAAAATTGTAATTTAGGTGAATGAAATTTCTTTTATCAATATTGTTTACCTTTTTTTCGTTCGTTGCTGTTTATGCACAAAAAAACAATAGTAATAATGGCTCAACAGAACGGCCAATTGTAAAATCAAAATCAAACATTAGAAATAACAGAGCTATTAAGAACAAGGATGTATGTGTATTTTTTAGTGCAAATGTAGATACCATGTTTGTTGAAATTAGTGCATTGAAAGAAGGTGGAAAATCAGCAAGCATTTATTTATATAATTCGTTTGAAAATGAATTAATGAACTTAAAAACCAATGACTTTTTAAATGCAATTCCAATTCAAAATTATTCAGCAGGAAATTATTTTATAAAAGTTAAATTGCAAAAAAACATAATAAAAGAACCCTTTGAAATTCCATCTTTAAAGTAGTTAATTTAGTTCATAACTCCTTAAAATAAAAATTAAAACAAAAAGTATATTTGACCGATAATTTGTGATTATGAATTTAAACGAACAATTTCAAGAGTTACTTACAGCATCCGGTTTTATTCAATTATTGGTTTTATCCATTCTTGAAATCGTTTTGGGAATAGATAATTTAATTTTTATTTCCCTAACAGCTGCAAAAATTTTAGACAAAAGAAAAAGAAATAAAGCCAGAATGTTAGGTTTATTTCTTGCTTTGGTAATTAGAGGTGCTATGTTATTTTCCATCTCATGGTTAGCAAGTGCACAAACTCCTCTATTTTATATTGGCAAGTTAGGTATATCATTAGGAAACCTAGTCATGTTAGCCGGTGGCTTATTTTTATTATATAAAACTATTGATGAGATAAGGGAAAAAATATTACATGATGACGACGAGGAAGTAAAAAATGAAGAAAGTATTTCTATGTCTTCTGCAATTATTCAAATCATTATCATTGATTTTGTATTCTCATTTGATTCGATTTTAGCTGCCATAAAAGTTGCTCAAAAAAGTGTAGAAAGTTATGCAAATTGCCCTTGTGAAGTTGTTGAGAAAGCTCAACAAGCAACACAGCATTCTTCAAATCTGGTAATCATGATTGGTGGGGTTTTAATTTCTATGATTGTAATGTTAATTTTCTCGGATAGAGTTAGTAAATTCATTAGTCAGTATCCAACCATTAAAATGTTGGCACTTGCCTTTTTATTAGTGATTGGAGTTTCATTAGTACTTGATTGTTTCCATTTAGAAATTCCAAAACCGTACTTATATTCAGCACTTGGATTTGGAATTTTCATTGAAATGCTTAATATTGTTGAGAAAAGAGTAAGAAGAAAAAAACATCATTTGCAACAAGAACAAAATCGTGAAGCAAAAGGTTTAGATTCTGATAATACTAACGAAAAATAAATTTATTAAAATGAAAAATGTAACAGTTATTGGTTCAGGAACAATGGGTAATGGAATTGCTCATGTGTTTGCGCAATTTGGCAACAAAGTAAACCTAGTTGATATCTCTCAACCAGCTTTAGATAAAGCCATTGCCACAATAGGGAAAAATTTGGATCGTCAGATTACGAAAGGCACTTTAACAGAGCAGGAAAAAAATACAACTTTATCAAACATCACCACGTATACGAAATTAGAAGATGCAGTTTCTTCTGCTGATTTAGTGGTTGAAGCAGCAACAGAAAATGTAGATTTAAAGTTGAAAATTTTCAAGCAGTTGGATGAGATTTGCCCAATATCTACAATTTTAGCATCAAACACATCTTCAATAAGTATTACTAAAATTGCATCTGTTACCAAACGTGCCGATAAAGTAATTGGTATGCATTTCATGAATCCGGTACCTGTAATGAAATTAATTGAGGTAATCAGAGGTTATTCAACAAGCGATGAAGTTACATCAACCATCATGGAATTATCAAAATCTTTATCTAAAATTCCGGTAGAGGTAAATGATTATCCCGGATTTGTGGCTAATAAAATTTTAATGCCAATGATAAATGAAGCCATCATTACTTTACATGAAGGCACTGCCGGTGTAAGTGAAATTGACACTTTAATGAAATTAGGCATGGCACATCCGATGGGACCATTACAATTAGCTGATTTTATTGGTTTAGATGTTTGCTTAAATATTCTACGTGTTTTACAAGATGGTTATGGAAATCCAAAATATGCACCTTGTCCGTTATTAGTAAACATGGTAACTGCCGGTCATTTAGGTATTAAATCAGGAAGAGGTTTCTACGATTACTCCGCTGGCAGTAAAGAGTTGGTATTATCTGAGCGTTTCCGTAAAAAAGAAATGGCGTAATCTCACTATTATATAATCAAACAGCTATTATCATGAAGACCAAAAAAATTATTTTTATATACATGTTAGTAGCTGTTACTTTTTTTGCATCCTGCAAGAAAAAAACTGCTGAGGAAGAAAACCAAACAACTATTGCAGAACCACGATTAATCTTCAAATTTAAATTTGATCCAACACAAGTTAGATTAAATAATGGTGGTGGCGTTTCTTCACTACCATCAAATCATCGTGCACAATCGCCCCGAATGAATAAAATGAATGCGCATTACATTGAGTTGGCTCAAAATGATTTAACAGCATTAGGTGCTGGTAAAATTTTATTTCACGCTCCGGAAACTACTTTAGGTGGATCAACAGCCATTGATTTTAATCAATCTGTGAGAGTTGGTGACGGGCAGGAATTTTTTTCAATACCATTAAAAAATATTGGAGCCGGTGTTTATAAGTGGCTTCGTGTTTCTTTAGCATATCAAAATTATGACATTGTATTTAAAGATGCGAACATTCCGGGTAATCATTTGGCAACTGGCACCATTGCTTCATTTGTTGGTTACAATACTTACATTACAAATTACACTATAAAAAATCAATCACAAACAGTAAATTCCAATAAACTTCAGGGTTATTGGGGGTTTGAAAATCAAGTACTTGGACAAAATTTTGTTCAAACAGGACAATCAGCATCTACAACTGTTGTTAACCCTAATTTTCAAAATTCTCCTATTCCAGCAGGATCTTGCGTTGTAACTGCTCAATTTGTGAAGCCGGGGGGTTTACCTTCACAGCTAGTTATTGTTGGAAATGAAACTCAGGATATTGTTGTTATAGTTTCATTATCAATCAACAATAGTTTTGAATGGCTAGAAACCAATAATGACAACTATTTTGAACCTTCCGCAGGAGATCAAGTTGTTGACATGGGTATCAGAGGAATGATTCCGTATTGGCAGTAAAAAACTACTCAGAAGGCACTGCGCTGGAAGAAGAACCAACCATTTTACCATAACCCGGATTCCAGCAATAACGCAAACTAAATTCGTATCCTTGTCTCGATTTACTTGCCGGAGATACATTAGAAGGATTATAATCGTAAGCTAATCCTAATGCAAATTTATCGTATTCCAATAAAAACGTTGGAATTACAGCATCTTTTAATCGATATTGAATACCACCTGCAATGGCAAGGGCTTTTTGCTCATGCGAATGAACCGATTGTTCATGAATAATGTATCTTAACATGGTGGACAAAATAATTTGTTGTGTTTTTCCCTGACGCATAAAAATCATTCCGGGTTTTAAATTTAGTGGGCTATCTTTTTTACATAAAACAGCAGTTGCATAAGCAGTGTAACGCATATTTGTTTTATCATTACCATCAATAAAAAAAGAGTTTTTTGGCGTTGTAAAATGATAAGCAGAGATTCCTGCATCTACACGGGTTCCGTTTTCTGAACTGATAAATAAATTACTTTCGCTATAGTGCCAGTTTATTCCGCCTCCTACATCAGCTCTTGTAAAAGCTGTAGGGTAAAAGTTTTTTTCACCACTAGCAAATGTTTCCTGGTATTTAAAGCCATCGTATTGAGATTCCCAGGTTAAATTTTGATCACCCCCTATTCTTTTTGTTAATGCACCGCCTGTTAATCCAAGAGATAGTTTACTGTTTTTACCCGTTTTAATAATTGCAGATAAATTTCCGCTAAAAGAACTGGTAACGAATTTAGAGTCACCGGCTACATCATTAAAAAAATTTACTCCAAAAGCAAAATAGGTTTTCTTAAGCTTTTGATGTTTAATTGCAGTTTCAAGATTTGCTGCGTAGGTAAGAAAGCCTGAATTAAAACCGCTCCATTGAGATTTATAATTAATATTTGCCCTAAAATCGTAAGCAACTCCTGTTAAAGCAGGATTGATAACATTCGGTGCCTCACCATATAAAGAAAAGTGTACATCCTGAGCAAAAGTTCGGGTTACTAAAATCGCTATAAAGACAAAAAAATATATAAATTTTATCATACTAAAAATTATCTAATTAAAGAAATATTACCTTTTAAATTCACTGTAGTTCCATCATTTAAAAACCCGTCAAAATGGTAAATAAATATACCTGCGTCCATAGGTGTTCCTTTAAATGAACCATCCCAGAATTTTTTTGGATCATCACTAAAGAAAACTCGTGTACCCCATCTATCGAAAATGCTAAATGACATTGCTTTAATGCAATCATTATTTAAAACTTTAGCATAATCGTTAATTCCATCACTATTTGGAGAAAATGCAGTTGGAATAAATACTTCACCACAAATTTTTTCAACCTTAACTAAAATAGTATCATAATCCTTACATCCTAATCCATTTGTTACTTGAACAGTATAACTTGTAGTAATTTGTGGCGAAGCTTGAATGATGCCTTGTGAATTCGAACTTAAACCAATGTTAGGTGTCCAGTTATAATATAATCCACCACTCGAAAAAGCAGATGCATTGAGGGTTGTTGATCCTCCAACATCTATAATTTCAGTTTCATTACTGTTATTAATTATTGCTACAGGCGAAACTTTAACTTTTATACTATCTGTAATTGTGTCTGTAAGACCGGTAATACTTTTTACAATTAATTTTACTGAATATTTTCCGTTTCCGTTTGGCGAATTGCTACTTTCTATATTATAACAAACTCTAGGATTTTTTAGTGTTGAGGAATCAGGTATTCCACCTTGAAAGTACCACTTATAAGCCAATGGCTGATACTTAGAAGTATCAGTAAAAGTTATACATTGGTACCTACAAATATTTTTATTAAATGTAAATCCGGCAATGGGTGTATCACAAACTATTGGAATTATTTTAACGGTATCCGATAAATTTGTAAAACAATTACCGGTTACTTTAACAGTATAAATTATAGTGTCGGTAGTGTTTACAATAGGGTTTGGACAGCTATCGCAAGATAAACCGGTAGTTGGAGTCCAAGCATAACTAAGAGCATTTGGTGCACTTGTTCTTATTTGAGTTGTATCGCCAACGCATAAATAATTTTTATTTGCAGTAGCTCTAACTTGGCTTATTGGTAAAACAGTTAATGTAGCGTTTTTAGTTGTTGTGCAATTTCCAAGAGTAGCTGTTACCGTATAAATAGTATTAGTTGTAGGGTTGGCAAGTACACTGCCTCCTGTAGTTGCGCTTAAACCAGTGCTTGGAGCCCATGAGTAATTTGGAGCATTACCGGTTGCAGTTATGGTCATTCCTGATGAACCTAAACAAATAGTATCATGTGAAATATTTAACGTAAAAATTGGATTTGGTCTTATGGATACAGTTGCTGTAGCAAAAATGCCACCCGGACTAACCGTTAATTTAATAACATAAGTACCAGGATTACTTGCGCTGAAATTTGTTACCTGACTAAATGGAGATGAAAAACTTCCTGTGTTTGGCACAGAAGTCCATTCCCAACTGTTTACAGTTACTCCTGGAGGAGCAGATGTACCGGATAAACTAATTATACCATTTGCACATGTTGTATCATTTGATAATGTAATACTTGGAACCGGATTTTGGCTTTTTAAGCTGCTGAAGCAAAGTATAATGACTAAAAAGTATAAAAATTGTAATTTTCTTAAGTGCATGCTTTTGCAAATTTTTTACGATTTTAATAAGAATTTATAGTATTTACAAATAATTGATTTTTAAATTGTTCTATTAATTCAAAAACTACTAACATTTAACAAGATAATTATCAAATTTGGCTCAAAAATTTAATTACTTTTGCGCCTTATTTACAAAAAAAATGGATAGAAATTCGCTTATAGGTTTAGGTTTAATTGGTGCCATATTAATTGGCTGGATGTATTTTACTGCTCCAAGTAAAGAAGAAATTGAAAGAAATAAAAGATTAAGAGATTCAATTGCATTGGCCGAGCAAAAAAAAGCTGAGGAAATTGTTAAAACACAAACTTTACAAAAACAAAATGATACTTTATCTCCTAAAGTAATTGCAGATTCTTTAAGTGTATTGCCCGATTCAATTCTTAAAATTAAAAAAGAGCAAGAATTATTAGCCAATTTCAAAGATTTTGCTCCTGCAGCATCCGGAAAAGATGAAGATTTCATTTTAGAGAATAACTTGATAAAGGTTTTCATTTCTTCAAAAGGTGGAAAAATAAAATCTGTTGTGCTTAAAAATTTTAACAGACCAGATAGTAAAGATGCCCTGGTTTTATTCAATTCTGATAGTTTAAAGCAAGCTTTAGTTTTAAATGTTTACAACAATACTCTTATTTCTACTGATAGTTTATATTTTACTAAGGAGCAACCTTCAACCCAATCAACTTTAAATTTGATTTTACCAACTTCTAAGCAAAATTCTTTTATTAAATACCAATATGTTTTAAATGATGATTCCTATAATGTAGAATTTAAAGTTGCATTCACTGGTATGCAGCAAATTATAAGTACAAATAATGATGAAGTGATTTTTGACTGGAACATGAAAATGCCTTCGCAGGAATTACACATTGAAAAAGAAAAACAAACATCAGGTGTTTTTTACTGTTCGTCAGGTGAAGAACAGGAAATTGATAATTTAAGTTTAACAGGAACAGATGAAAAATCTATAACAGAATCCGGAACAAAATGGGTAGCATTTAAACAACAATTTTTTACTGCTGCCGTAAGCGCTAACACACAGTTTAACCAAGGTACACTACTCAGTACTTTTGTTGATAATAGCGATATGAAGTATGTTAAAACCACAAAAGCTTCGTTATCATTTAACTACAACAGAATTCCAAACGATGAATTTGGAATGAAATTTTTCTTTGGGCCAAATCAATATTACGTACTTAAAAACCAACAAAATGGCATGCAGAAACTAATTCCAATGGGTTGGTGGATTTTTAGTTATTTAAATAAATGGATTGTAATTCCAGTTTTTGATTTATTTAAAAACTCAACAATGAGCATGGGTTGGGTAATTTTAATTTTAACCGTAATCATTAAATTATTATTGTTGCCAATTGCATATAAAACCTATTTATCTTCTGCAAAAATGCGTTTATTGAAGCCCGAAATGGATGTAATACGCGAAAAACATAAAGGCGATCCAATGAAAATGAATCAGGATAACATGACTTTATACAAAAGAGCCGGTGCTAGTCCATTATCAGGATGTATACCTGCATTGTTACAATTGCCTATTTTAATTGCATTGTTAAATTTCTTCCCCGCATCATTCGAACTTCGTCAGGAATCGTTTTTATGGGCACCGGATTTATCTACTTATGATTCCATTTGGGATTACGGTTATGTGCCAATTATAAATACTATTTATGGCGATCATATCAGTTTGTTTGCATTACTCATGTTCGTATCTACAATCGTCTACACCTGGATGAATCAAAAAATGATGCCCATGCAAAACAATCAAATGCCGGGTATGCAAACCATGATGTATTTAATGCCGGTTATCTTTTTAAGTTTCATGAATAGTTATTCTGCAGGATTAAGCTGGTATTATTTCTTAGCAAACATTATTACTTTCCTTCAAACATTTATTATGAGAAAATTAATTAGTGATGAAAAATTAAGAGCTCAGATTGATGATAATATGAAGAAACCGGTAAAAAAATCTGGGTTTCAGCAGCGTTTGGAAGAAATGCAAAAACGTCAGCTTCAAAATAGAAAATAAATTAACACTATTACCAATTAAAAAGCTATCCAAAAAAGGATAGCTTTTTTTGTTTTTAAAAAAATATGTTTCAATTTGTAACTTTTGATTTGAAAATGTATTATAGTTTTAAATAGTAGTTTTAAGAAGCAATTAATTTATGAATACAGCATCAAAATACCACGCCACGAATGAGCAGCTGGATGCCGAATTTAAATTAATTGAAGCGGCAAAATTAGATATCAATCGTTTTGGACCTCTTTACGATAAATATTACAAACAAATTTTTAATTACTTATATCAGCGATTAGATGATAAGGAAACTGCTTTTGATGTAACCTCGCAAGTATTCTTAAAAGCAATGACAAACTTGTCGAAATATCAATTTAAAGGTGTGCCTTTTGCGAGTTGGTTATACCGTATTGCATACAGCGAACTGATGCAATTGTTTCGCGAAAAAAAAGCACAACGTACAGTAAATGCAGATGTTGCAGACATTAAACATTTGTGTGAGGAAATAAATGAAAATTATTATGATGATTTTTTACCCGTTCTATCAAAAGTATTGACGGAGTTGGATGAGGTAGAGCTACAATTAATTGAAATGCGTTTTTTTGAAAAGCGTCCATTTAAAGAGGTTGCTGAGGTTTTAGAATTAAGTGAAACGAATGCAAAAGTAAAGCTGCATCGTTTATTGGAAAAAATTAAAAAGTCATTGAAAACAAATAGTTCAATAAAATGAAAACAAAATTTACAGTTGATCGTCCGAAAGTGAATGATGATGAAATCGAGAAAAGAAAAAACTTTGACGATTTAGTTAAGAAATTTAAAGATCAAAGCTTAGCCGATGCAAAGGCAAAACAACGATCGGGCATCAACATAAAAAAATTGATGTATACATCCATCATACTTGGAGTTACAGTGGTGTGTTACGTAACTTTAAAACAAGTGTTAACAACAAATAACCATCAAAAAAACACATCAAATACCAGTGAAACATCCACTAAACTAGAAGAGCTAAAATCAACTAAATTTATACAACCTATTGAAAAGAAAAGTAATTACTCTAGTTATAAAATAAACGCCCAAAAAGGTGGTGAAATTAAACACCATACCCAATCGGTAATTAAAATACCTGCAAAAGCTTTTACTAATGAACAAGGTATTGAGATTACAGGAGATGTTGAAATTTTATATCGTGAAATGCATACCATTCCTGAAATTTTAGCTTCAGGAATACCTATGCGATATGATAGTGCAGGAATTAAACAAAGTTTTGAGTCGGCCGGAATGATTGAAATAAAAGGTATGCAAAACGGAAAAGAAATTAAATTAAAACGAGATAAAAAAATTGAAATTAACATGGCGTCTCAAAAAACAGGAGACCGTTTTAATTTATATTACCTCGACACCATTGCAAAACAGTGGCAATGTTTAGGCAAGGATAAAATTGTTGATGAAAATCAAAAATCAAATCAAGAAAAAAATAATCTACAAAATGAAATATCTGATAATAAAAAACAAAAAGAACTACTGAATAAACAAATTAATGCGATTGATTTAAAAATTGCTGAAATTCAATCAAAGGTAAATAATAATAAAACCGAAATTGAGATACCAAAAAAACCTACCGCTCCAATTGCTGCTTCTAAACAACGAAAGCAGTTTGAATTAGATGTTGATTACAAAGAATTTCCTGAGTTAAAAGCGTTTGAAGGTTGTGTATTTGAAGTGGGTGAAGAAAATAAACATTACAGTAATGAGTTTAACCAGATTAAATGGAACGATATTATTATTGCACAAGGTACTAAACCCAATCAAAATTACACCTTAATCTTAACTGCTGGATATAGAAAAGAAAAGTTAATTGTATATCCAGTTTTTACCGGGAAAAATTTAGAACATGCTCAACAGTCTTATCAGAAAAAATTAGATAACTATAATACTATTGTGACTCGAAAAATGGAAGAAGAGCAAAAGCGAAAAGATGCTATTGAACGAGAGATAAAAAAAATGGAAGAAGAGAGAATCGCTTTAAACAAAAAATTAAGGGCTGAAGAAAACGCAAGATCAATGAGTAATTTATATGCAGAAATGAATGATGGAAAAAACTATTTATCGGAAGGAGTGAGAAGGATTTTTGAGATAAATAAATTCGGAATTTATAATTCAGATTGTGCTAAACCTTTCCCAACGCATACTACAACCGAAGGAGTTTTTATGCAACAAAATATAGAGTTAATTCCTGCATCTGTTTTTTTAATTAATCATTCTGATAACATGATGTGGACATACTCAACAAAGGAAACAGAAAAGTTGAAATACGATCCAAAGAAAAGAAATTCATTAATAGCGTTTATTCAAAATAAATTATTTTGGTGTGATACCCTTGCGTTTTCACAATCAACAAAAAAGAGAGAGAAAACCATTTTTTATTTTAAAGAAATTAAAAATGAGGAAGTAAGTGCTGTTGGTTTGAAAAAACTCCTAAACCTTTAAATTAAAAATATACGAAGTAAAGTTTAAGGTAGTTTTATTTTTTTATTGCTTTTGCAACATCAATCAATGAATCATATCTAGCATCAGCAAGTTCATGTTTATTGGCATGAATGTAAATGGTTTTCATACCTGCATTTTTTCCAAATTCCAAATCACTTACAGAATCACCAATCATGATAGATTTTGAAAAATCTATTTCCGGAAAATCTTTTTTTGCCTTCATGGCCATGCCGATTCCAGGTTTTCGGTTGGGATTATTTTCGGATGCCAAATACGGAGAAAAATAAATATTGTCAAATCTGCCACCAAAATATTTTACCTCGTAACTCATATTTTTATGAATAAGTTCAAGATCTTCTGCGCGCATAATACCTTTTCCAATTCCTTGTTGATTGGTAACTACGACAATTTTTCCAAATAAAGAATTAAAAATTTTGAGTGCATCAATTACTCCGTCAAGAAACTCGAATTCTTCCCATTTCTTAACATAATCATCAACAATACGTTTATTAATAACACCATCTCTATCGAGAAAAAGTGTCCAAGTTGTATCAATAGTTAAATCGCTTAAGTTCATGTTGTGCTCGTTCGTAATCTTCAGGAATTCCAATATCAATAAAATAGCCATCAAATTCAAATCCTGAAATATGTTGTCTGAATAATTGATTTTCAAAAAAATCTTTTTCAATTGAAAAGTTTTTTTGTTGAGGGGTAGATGAACGGTATAAATTTTTATTCAAAATATATATTCCTCCATTTATGAGTCCATTTTTATCCTGCCCATTTTTTTCATTAAAACTTATAATTCTTCTACTTACATCATCAATTAAAACAGTTCCATAACGTGAAGCATTTGGCACTTCTCGTAAAGCTAAACTATGCTGTGATTTCGATTCAATATGTTGTTTATAGAATTGATCAATGTTAATATTAAAAAAGGAATCTCCATTAATCACTAACACTTCTGATTGGTTGCATTTTTCAGTTGCTAAAAGAATTGCACCACCAGTTCCTAATGGTTCATTTTCATTTGAAAAAATAATTTCTGTGCCATTCCAGTTATTTGGCATCATGAGATTATTATAATATTCTTCAATTTTTTCATGCATAAATCCGGTAGAGAGAACTATACGTTGAATATTAAAATGAGAAAGATAATTAAGCAAATAATTTAAAAACGGTTCATTATTTATTGGTGCCATTGGTTTTGGCACATCTGATACTACTTGCTTTAAACGAGTTCCGAAGCCTCCTGCTAAAACTATTGCCTCTTTTAGTGACATAATGAATGCGAATATAAAGTTTTCATTTTAAATTTTTGATACTAATATTGAGATGAGAGGAAGAGATTAAAGATCTCAATCTAGAGTTGATAATTTACATCTCCTTTGGTATAAATTAATTCGAAGTATAACTTTATATATTTAGCTCTGTATTCTGCTAATTTTAATTCGGACTCTAACCATTTTGTTTCACGTGTATTTAATAAAAACAAAGAGCTTTCACCATTTTCAAATTTTAATTTTTCCGCTTGTAATAATTGTTTACTAAATGCAACATTTTTTTCTGCAGCCATTACCTGCCTAGCTGTCATTGAAATTACCTGCTTCAATGTTTTTAATTTCAAGGAAAGTTCGTTTCCTTTATTTAAAAGCTCAAACTCATTATTCTTTAACCTGATTTTAGCTATTTTAAATTCGTTGAATGAAGTCCTAAAAAATAAAGGCATTGAGAACTTTGCGCCCCATTTATAATTATTTACGGTGTAATCAGTAGAGTAAGGGTTTGAAGATGTAGACAAAAAATTGTATTTCACATCCAGTTTTGGCTTAATT
>Ga0172373_10001349_pt1 | contig 39988 bp, 35 predicted proteins | sample Lak10m_2_FD_114546 | JGI IMG/M metagenome (GOLD analysis project Ga0172373, IMG submission 114546) | Freshwater microbial communities from Kabuno Bay, South-Kivu, Congo - kab_092012_10m | ecosystem: Environmental > Aquatic > Freshwater > Lake | place: Democratic Republic of the Congo... | reverse complement strand
GTGCCAGCAACAGCTTGTCCTGCCCGCGTTCGCGCAACGGCGGCATGGTAATGGTAAGCACATGCAGGCGATAGAAAAGATCCGCACGGAAGCGCCCTGCCAATACCATTTGCTGCAAATCGCGGTTGGTGGCTGCAACAAAGCGCGCTGCCACCGGACGCTCCTTGGTCGATCCAAGCCGTCGCACTACCCGCCGCTCCAGAACGTTGAGCAGCTTGGCCTGCAAAGCCAGCGGCAACTCGCCTACTTCATCGAGGAAGAGCGTGCCATCCTCGGCTGCCTCGATCAGGCCGCAGCGCGCGCCTTGGGCACTGGTAAACGCGCCCTTCTCGTGGCCGAACAACTCGCTTTCAATGAGCTCGCCCGGTAGCGAAGCACAATCGACCTGCACAAACGGGCGCTCGGCCGCATTCCCGAACTGGTGCAGAAGGCGAGCCGCGACATCCTTGCCGGTGCCGGTCTCGCCAGTGATCAGGATGGTGGGTAATGTCGTCGCGCCAGTAGCGTCGGACAAGCGGGAAATCTGCTCGATCTGCCCACGCACCGAGCGCATGGCCGCACTCTCGCCCAGCAGCTCGGCTCCCTCAACGACGAGGCTATCCCGCTCGCGCGAGTGATCGATCCGGTTCTTGAGCTCTGCGGCTTGACGTGTCTTATCGACCGTTAGCAGAAGCTCTTCCAGATCGACGGGTTTTTTCAGGTAATCGGTCGCGCCCTGCTTCATGGCATTGACCGCATCGCCGACATCGCCATAGGCCGTCATGACGATCACCGGAACGGCATTGGCGATGAAGTCGCCCAGCAATTCCATGCCATTGCCATCCGGCAATCGCATGTCGAGCAACACCAGATCCGGCTGGAACTGGCGCGCCAGAGCACGGCCGTCGGCCATGCTCTGCGCGGACTCGCAATCGTAACCGGCCTGGCGCAGACGCTTGGTGACAGCGCGCGCGAACACCTCTTCGTCTTCGATCAGCAAAACACGAATTTTTTGCGTGTGATTGACCGAAAATAAATGAGGAGGTGTCTCGCGCGCCAACATCAGCCTTTAGTCGTTATCGATACGAGCGGAACCCTTGGCACCGCCGAATTCGTAGCGCAGACCGACCCAGCCGGCGCGCGGTGCACCGGGAGAATACAATGGCTGGAAGTGGTCATCCCCACCATCGAACGCACCATTAGTCGTGAAAAAACTCTCGCCCAGCATGCCGCCGGAATAGTACTCACGATCAAAAACATTATTGACCTTGGCGAAGACCTGCCAGCCAGAGTTGCCAAAGCTGTAACGGGTGTCCAAGTTGACAATAGTGTAGCCAGCGATCGTGCCACCGCCACCTCTGTGCTGGTTGTTTTCGTTGCCATGCGCATACTGGTCGGAGAATGCCACCACGTTGGTACCAATCGTCCATTGCGGCAGAGCCTGCCATTCGCCACGGAGCTTGAACTGGTGATTCGGGATTCCAGGAATCTCATCCCCTCGGCCGACGTGGATCACGTCGATATCGTTACCATCTGCATCTACACCAATCGTTTCAGCCGAACTGTTGACTTGGGATACCAAATCGAATCTGCTTTCGTAGGTCGCCCGAATGTAGCTATAGCCAGCCAGCCAGCGGAACTTGCCTACTTCGCCGTTCAGCCCTGCATCAAGCCCTACGCGGCGAGTTTTACCGACGTTATTGAAAAAGCCCGCACCGGAAGAATTTGCAGCGATGAACTGGATGTCATCGGTATTCTGGGTCCGGTAGATACTGGCACTGTATCCCAGCGACGAACTCAGCTTGCCACGAACCCCGCCTTCGAAAGTCCTGGATACCACCATGTCAAGGGGGGGGTCTCCGGCCATGGCATTGGGCAGTTTGCATGGCTGGTCCGGATTGGCACAACCAAGTTCGATCGCTGTTGGAGCGCGACTGCCTTCGTTATAGCTGGCAAAGAAGGACAATTCTTTGTTCGGGGTAATCGCCAAACCAATGGCCGGATTCAGGCGGTGAAAACTGTGATCCCCCGTTAGAGACTCCGGATCGGTGCTATCTGGAATCAGCCGGTCGCGGTTCTCGACCTCGGTGTGGTTATAGCGGCCAGACAGGGTCAGGTGCAGCATTTCGTTGAAGGAGAAGGTGTCAGTGGCAAACAGACTCCAAGTACGATTGATCCCGCGCAGATTGACTGCTGCTTCATCGCTGAATTCACCTATCGCAGCAACACCGCGATCGGCGGTGATATTGCCGAATTCGGTGGACTGGCTGAACGTTGTGCGACCACGGTCATACCCTAATCCCGCAATAAACTGATTCTTGTGGTCGACCAGATCCTGATCGATTGTCAGCTGTGCAGTAAAACCGTATCCTTGACGATCGGAATTGCTGCGATTGAGGGCGCCGCCGCAATCAGTCTCGGCAGAGGCGCTTCCAGTGCAGTCAGCAGCAAAGGTTGCGGAATCAACATCATCATTGACATCCCCATTCAATGTCCTGGTGCGTGCATGGCGATAGTATAGATTGCCGCTGAACATGACTTTCTCATTGATCCAGTGACTGCCGTTCATATTGAGGAAAACCATCTTGTTTTCAGTCTGGTCAGGCTTGGTGTTGATTGAATCCCATCCGAAACTGTTGAGGAACTCCCGCTGGGTCAAACCGTTACCTATCATGTCGTTGTCAGCCGCCGTGAGGCTAACACTGATATCGGTAGTTTCGTTCTGCCAGCCAACCTTGCCGAACACCTGCTTGACTAGAGTTGGAGATGCATCACGCCAGCCATCTTCGTCGAAAATATTGCCCGCAAAGAAGTAATCCACACCATTGGCAGCAACGCCACCAAATTCAGCCTGTGCCGCCTTGCGATCCCATGATCCGGCAGAGGCTTCAATTGCACCACCCTGATGGGTGCGGCCGCTCTTGGTTTGCAGGGAAATCGCACCGCCCAAGGTATTCAAGCCGAACAACGGATTGGAACCGGGAATCATCGACATATTGGAAATCGCATTCATCGGGATCAGATCCCAGCTCACCACATCGCCGAATGGTTCGTTGATACGCACGCCATCGTAAAACACCGACAGTCCCTGAGGAGTTCCCAGTAACGGCGAGGCTGTAAAACCGCGGAAGTTAACATTGGGCTGGAAAGGATTGTTCTGGGTTTCGTTGATGTTGACGCCCACCAGATTCTGGCTCATGAAGTCCGCAATTGTCAGACTCTGCTGATTTCGCATCTCCTCACCCTTGACCACCTGAATACTGGCCGGCACCATTTCTATCGGCAGGCCGACCCCTGGCAATGGGGTGGTGCTGACCACTTCGACGGTCTTGGTTTCAAGCACTTCGGACTGGCCTGCGGCCATGGCAACACTTGGCACGCTCACCATTCCGGCGATCAGAAAGGCGATGGTTTTCATTCGATACGGATTGCGGTTATACATCTTTATTTTTCTCCTCGGGCAAACCTGAAAAATTGGCTGCCTGTATTACTGCAACAGCTATGCCAATTAGCCATATCGGCTAATGCACTGTTTTAATTTGTCTATTGTTATAAAACCTAAACGACCAGCCATCGAACTGGCTATATACAACCAATGTGGCTCATTATAACCACTAAACGCTATTCAATATCTGCCGCGGCGGCAGATTCATAGTGTCGCGCAACCCCCACCAGGCCGCAGCCGGGATGACGGTGATCGCCAGACCTACTCCCCACACCAGCAACATGACATCGAAGGTGTAAGGCAGGTTGAGCACTTGCCGGCTGACGCCCCATGCCACAGCGGCGGCGCCGCAAGCCGCCACCAGTCCGGCCAGCAGCGCGACCAGAAGAAACTCGGTGAGCATGGCCAGGGTCATCTGGCGACGACGCGCGCCGAGCACCCGCAGCAGGGTATATTCCAGCGCGCGGGCGTCCTGGGTGGCGGCCAGCGCCGCATACAACACCAATACACCGGCCACCAGGCTGAACCCGAATACGAATTGCACAGCGCTGGCCATACGATCCATGACCTCGCGCACCTGGCTCATGATCGCCGCGACATCGATTACCGTGACATTGGGAAAGGCACGTACCATCCGGTTGAGCATTTCATCCCGCTGCGGTGCCAGATAAAAACTGGTGATGTAGTTGGCGGAAAAACTTTCCAGCACGCCGGGCGTTGCGATAGCGAAGAAGTTGGCCCGCATCGAATCCCACTCCACCTTGCGCAGGTTGCTCACGCGCAGTTCCACACGTTTGCCGCCGATGTCGTAAGTGAGCCTGTCGCCAACTTTCAACCCCAAGGTTTGGGCAATACCATCTTCCAGCGACAGCAGCGGCTGGCCGAGTTCGTCGGGTTTCCACCAGTGACCGGCCGTGATGCGGTTGTCGGCCTGGAGGTCACGCGCCCAGGACAGATTGAATTCACGCTCGGCAAGGCGGCGCGCACGCTCATCATATTTCGAAACATCCAGCGGATTGCCGTTGACGGCCACCAAACGCCCGCGCACCATGGGCTGGATGGTCGGCGCGGTCATACCTTCCTGCTTAAAAAAATCCCGCAGCGCAGGCAACTGGTGCGGCTGGATGCTGATAGCAAAACGGTTGGGCGCATCCACAGGTAGCGTTGCCTGCCAATTGCGCAGCAAGTCGCCACGCACCAGCGTCAGCAGCAGCAAGGCCATCAACCCCAGACTGAAACCGGACACCGTGGCTATGCTGGTCGTCGGGTGGCGCGACAGGTTGGTGACGCCAAAACGCCAGGAACCCACCTGTGCCCGGCCAGCCCGACGCAACAGTCCCACGGCCAGCCAGGCCAGCAAGGCCGCCAGGGCAAGCAGGCCGACCATCCCGCCCAGCGCGATCAGGCCCAGCTTCACATCCTGCGCCGTCCAGAGCACAAGCCCGGCCAGAATGATCGCGGCGGGCAGAAACGCCAATCCATGCCTGAGCGCCGGCGGCGGCAGGTCGCTGCGCAACACGCGCAATGCCGGCACGTTACGCAAGCGGAGAAGCAAGGGCCAGGTCACTCCCAGCAATATGGCGAGGCCCGTCAACAAACCTTGCAATGCGGGCAGCATGGAAGGTTGCGGCAGGCCTTGCAGCATCAGTCCGCCCAGTATCCTGCTCAGCACTTCCTGCGCCGCGTAACCCACGCCACATCCGGCGATTGCGGCGAGCACACCGATCATCAGCAACTGCATCAAATAAGCACGCATGATGAAAGCTTGCGAAGCGCCCAGGCAGCGCATCATGGCGCACGCATCGAGGTTGCGGCCGACGAATCGCAGCGCGGCCAGCGCCATGGCGACCGCCGCCAGCATCACGCTGGTCATCGCCGACAGCCCGAGAAACTGGCGAGCCTTGACCAGGACGTTGCGTATTTCGGGGCGAGCATCGCTCACATCCTCCAACCGTTCACCGCGTTGCAAGCGGGAAGCCGACGAGGCTTTGAAACCGGCCACGGCACGCTCCTCCCCCGCCACCAGCAGCCGATGAAACACGCGGCTGCCGAACTGGATCAGGCCGGTGCCGGCGACGTCCGCCTCATTCATCATGAGGCGAGGCGCAATGCTGAAAAGGTCACCGCCGCGATCCGACTCATGCCGCAACACCGCTGCCACCTTGAAACGGCTTGCCCCGAGTTCGACTTCGTCACCCACGCTTGCTTCCAGTTGCTGTAGCAGCCGCGACTCTACCCAGACCGTCCCGGGCTGCGGCACAGTCGCGGTTTCCTGCTCCTGGCCGAAAATCGAGGAAGAAATTCGCAGTTTGCCGCGCAATGGATAGGATGCGCTGACGGCCTTGATTTCGCCCAGATAGCTTGCGGCACCATGCGTCACCATGCTGGGAAAAACCATGGTGCGGGCCGTCGCCAGACCGAGGCGCTGTGCTTCCAGCAGATGATTCGCGGGCAATGCATGGTCGGATACCAGCGCAAGATCGGCCCCGAGCAGCAAGTTGCTTTGCCGTGCCAGCGCCTGCTGGACGCGATCGGTAAAAAATCCGACCGCGCTCACCGCCGCGACTGCGACAACCAGCGAAAAAGCCAGTATGCGCAGTTCGCCCTCGCGCCAGTGGCGTCTGCACAACTGCCAGGCGAATGCCAGCGCGTTCATGCCAGCCGTCCGCCTGACAATTGCAATGTTCTGCCGCAACGGCTGGCCAGTGCCGCATCATGCGTGACCAGTACCAGGGTCGTTCCGGCCTCGCGGTTCAACTCGAAAAGCAAATCGATGATGCGCTCGCCGGTAGCGCTGTCGAGATTACCGGTCGGCTCGTCGGCAAACAGCAGGCGCGGGCCGGGGGCAAATGCCCGTGCAAGCGCTACTCGTTGTTGCTCACCGCCGGAAAGCTGACGGGGCGTATGCTGCAGGCGGCCGTCCAATCCCACGCGGTGCAGGGCCGCCAGCGCCAGTTTCTCGGCATCCTGGTGCCCGGCCAGTTCCAGCGGCAGCAGGACGTTTTCCAGCGCGGTAAACGCGGGCAGCAACTGAAACGACTGAAACACAAAACCGACCTCGCTGCCACGCAATGCGGCCCGGCCATCTTCATCCAGCTTGTCCAGCGCGATGCCCGCCAATCGGATCTCTCCGGCGCTGGGATTGTCCAACCCGGCCAGCAAGCCGAGCAAAGTTGACTTGCCCGATCCCGAGGCACCGACAATAGCGACGGTTTCGCCGGCTGCGACGCACAGGTCGAGCGCGTGCAATATCGTCAGCACGCCTTCGCTGCTGGTAACATGCTTGGCAAGCTGGGTGACTTCAATAACGGGGTTTTGCATGAAATTTAAGTGGTGGTGGTCGTTAGCGTGGATGTTACTGCCTCTGGCTGCAATGGCAAACCAGACTATTCTGGTTTTTGGCGATAGCCTGTCGGCGGCCTATGGTATCCCCCGCGAGGCCGGCTGGGTGAACTTGCTGGAACAGCGCCTGGTCGAGGAATATCCAGGCCATCGGGTCACCAATGCCAGCATCAGCGGCGAAACCACCAGCGGCGGCCTGAGCCGCATCAAACCGGCCCTGACCGAACACAAGCCGGCCCTGGTCATCATCGAACTGGGCGCCAACGATGGCCTGCGTGGCATTCCGATCAAGGAAAGCGAACGCAACCTCAAGGCCATGATCGAAGCCTGCCGGCTGGCACGGGCCAAAGTCATGCTGATCGGCATGCGCCTCCCACCCAACTACGGCCTTCGTTATACGCAGGAATTCAGCGCCATGTTTCCGGTACTGGCCAAACATTACAAGGCCGGCCTGGTGCCATTTCTGCTGGAAGGTGTCGCGGGCAATCCGGCACTGATCCAGTCAGACGGCCTGCACCCTACAGCCGAGGCGCAACCGCGCCTGCTGCAGAATGTCTGGCCAGAAGTGCAACGCATGCTCACTCGATAAAGGCCATGCCGCGTTTACGGCGCAATACGCGTTGACCGATCTTGATCGCCACCCGGGCATCGATGCGCGAATCCAGCAACTGGCTGCGAATATCCTCGATGCGGGCAGCGCTCAGACTCAAACCGCTCCGTTCCGTGATCCAGTAGCGCAGCAGGTTGCTGACACGCGGTGCGGATAGCGGTTTGATCGCAGCAAGAACGAGCCGGCCTTCCATCACGGCATTGGCAGCATCCTCGATCGCCAGTTCTTCCAGCAAGGCCGCCGCTTCGGCCAGATGTGACGCACTGCGCGCCATGGTCCTGCTGCAAGCGGGGAAGCGTTTTTCCAGTTCCGGCAGGATCTGATGGCGCAGAAAATTGCGGTCATACGCCAGATCGAGATTGCTTTCGTCTTCGATCCATTGCAATTCGTGCGCCTGGGCATATTCGAGCAGCTTGGCCCGGGATACACCCAGCAATGGCCGCAGGATCGCTTTAGGCTGACGGCTGATCGCTGATTGCTGAAAGCTGATCTCGCCCATTGCCGCCAATCCCTTTACTCCCGCGCCGCGCAGCAATTGCAGCAACAAGGTTTCCGCCTGATCGTCCCGATGGTGCGCCAGCATCACGGCATCCGCCTCGGAATCAAGCAAAACGGCATAGCGCTCGGCACGGGCGGCGGCTTCCAGCCCGAGTCCGGAATCGCGCGGAACATCCACTTCGGCAACATGAAAGGGTACGGCATCGCGCGCGCAAATCCCGGCGCAGAACTCAGCCCAGCCGTTCGCCTGCGGGCTGATGCGATGGTTGATGTGAACGGCGGAAAGCGTGAACTCCATTTTTGCGCGGGCATGACCCAGCAAATGGAGCAGAACGCGCGAATCGAGCCCTCCGCTCAAGCCCAGCAGAAGATGCCTGCCGGCAAGTTGATGAAGCTTTAAAAAGGCAAGTAAATCCGCGCGCAGCTCAGCGGACAGGGGTTTCCTTGAACTTGCCATAGCTCATGAGGCGCTCGTAACGTTCCTTGAGAATTTCATCCATCGACTTGCCATCGAACTGGCGCAGCGTATCGGACAACGCTTTGCGCAAGGTTTGCATCATGGCTTCGGGATCGCGATGCGCACCACCCAGCGGTTCGTTGACGATGCGATCGACCAGCCCGAAGGTCTTCAGGCGGTTGGCGGTAATGGCCAAGGTCTCTGCGGCTTCAGGCGCCTTGTCGGAGCTTTTCCATAAAATGGAGGCGCACCCTTCCGGCGAAATCACGGAATAAGTCGAATATTGCAGCATCAGCATCTGATCGGCCACACCCAATGCCAGGGCGCCGCCGGAGCCGCCTTCGCCGATGATCACGGCCACGATCGGGGTACGCAGTTCGGCCATGACGAACAAGTTGCGGGCGATGGCTTCGGACTGACCACGCTCTTCCGCACCGATGCCAGGGTAAGCGCCCGGCGTGTCGATCAAGGTGATGATAGGCAACTGGAATTTCTCGGCCATGCGGAACAGGCGCAGTGCCTTGCGATAGCCTTCCGGGCGCGGCATACCGAAGTTGCGGTAGATTTTTTCCTTGGTGTCGCGGCCTTTCTGGTGGCCGATGACCATCACGGGTTCGCCGTTGAAGCGGGCCAGCGCACCGACAATGGCCGGATCGTCGGAGAAAGCGCGGTCGCCATGCAATTCTTCAACGTCGGTAAACATGCCCTGCAGGTAATCCAGGGTGTAAGGACGCTGCGGATGTCGTGAAACCTGTGAAACCTGCCAGGCACCGAGTTTGGCATAGATATCCTTGGTCAGCGTCTGGCTCTTGCCATTGAGGCGCTCGATCTCGTCGGAAATATCCAGCGCAGAATCATCCTGCACATAGCGCAGTTCTTCGATCTTGCCTTCGAGTTCGGCGATCGGTTGTTCGAAATCCAGGAAACTTGTTTTCATTTGCAAAAGTCATCAGTAGTCAGTTATCGGTCATCAGTTTGGAATGGGACGTTTTCACTGAAAACTGACCACTGACAACCGGGGTTAATGATACAGGATTTTTACATTCTCTTCGTTGAGCCACTCGCGCAAACTCGCCAGCAGCTCTTCGCGCAATTCCACGCGCCAGGTATCGGGTAGCGGCACCTCGCAGCTGGCCGCATTGTTATGGTAATCCAGCACAACCCGGCAGGAGGATTCGCGGATATACGGCGCCAGCACCCCTCGCAGACGCGCCGCATCGGCCTGGCCGTTGCATGAGAGCTTGAGCATCTGGGCGTTGGCCGTACGCGCCGTGGCTATATCGAACAGGCGCCGCGCGTTAACCCGCAGGCCACCCGTGTAGTCGTCGTTGCTGACTTTGCCTTCGACGATCAGCAACTGGTCTTCCTTCAGCAGCGACTGTTGCGCCATGAAAAGTTCGTTGCCCACGGCGACTTCCAATTGCGCGCTACCGTCGTCCAGCATGATGAACGCCATCTTGCCGCGCGCGGTCATCTTGCTGCGCGAGGCCACGACCACGCCGGCCAGCATTTGCGGCTGCTCCTTCGCCGACAACGAGGCCAGGTTGGTACGCACGAACATACCGACTTCCTGCTTATAGGCTGAGAACGGATGGCCGCTGAAGTAGAAGCCCAGTGCGGATTTCTCCTGGATCAGTTGCTCGCGTTCCGGCCATGGTGCGACTTTTGGCAAAGCCTGTTGCGGCACATCATGCGACTCGCCGAACAGGCTGTCCTGTGCAGCGCCTGCACCCTGCCCCGCCACCTCCATCGCCACGCCCACGGCCGCCAGCATGGAGGCGCGATTGGAGTCTATGCTATCGAACGCACCGGCCCGGACCAGCGACTCCACGACGCGCCGGTTGACCTTGCGCAAGTCTAGGCGGCGACAGAAGTCGAACAAGTCCTTGAATGGACCGTTCTTGCGTGCGGCAAGAATGATTTCAATCGCCGCCCAGCCGGTCCCCTTGATCGCACCCAGGCCGTACAACACCTGTTTTTCGCTGATCGGGGTGAAGCGGAATTCGCTACGGTTGATGTCGGGGGCCAATACTTCCAGTCCGTTGGCGAGGCAATCCTTGTAGAAAATATGGACGCTGTCGGTGTTGTTCATATCCGCCGACATGGTCGCGGAAAGGAATGCCGCCGGGTAATGCGCCTTGAGCCAAGCCGTGTGGTAGGCCACCAGCGCATAGGCTGCCGCGTGCGATTTGTTGAAACCGTAGCCGGCGAATTTCTCCATCAAGTCGAAGATTTCGCCAGCCTGCCGTTCCGGCGTGCCCAGTTTGCCAGCACCCTCGACGAAAATTACACGCTGCTCCGCCATTTCCTCGGGTTTCTTCTTGCCCATGGCACGGCGCAGCATGTCGGCGCCGCCAAGGCTGTAGCCACCCACCACCTGGGCAATCTGCATCACCTGCTCCTGATACACCATGATGCCGTAGGTCTCTTTCAGGATAGGCTCGGTGGCGGGGTGCGGATATTCGGTCTTTTGCAGGCCATGCTTGCGACGGCAGAAGTCAGGAATCAGGTCCATCGGGCCTGGACGATACAGCGCGACCAGCGCGATGATATCCTCGAAGCAGTCGGGCTTGGCGTCCTGCAACATACCCTTCATGCCCGTCGATTCCAACTGGAACACGGCCGTGGTATTGGCATTCTTGAGCAGTTTGTAGGCGTCGGGGTCGTCAAGCCGTAGCGTTGCCAGATCGATCGCCTCCTCGCCCTTGGCCGTGCGCTGCTGGTTGGTCCAGGCCACGGCCATGTCGAGAATGGTCAGCGTGCGCAGGCCCAGGAAGTCGAACTTGACCAGGCCGACGGCTTCCACGTCGTCCTTGTCGTACTGCGACACCACGCTGTCGCTGCCCTGTTGGCAGTACATCGGCGAAAAGTCGGTAATTTTACCCGGCGAGATCAGCACGCCGCCCGCGTGCATGCCGATATTGCGAGTCAGGCCTTCGAGACGCAACGCCAGCTCCAGCAACTCGCGGACTTCTTCTTCCTTCTCCTGCCGCTCCTTGAGCTGCGGCTCCTGCTCCAACGCGTCTTTCAGGGTGATGCCCAACTCTTTTGGAATCAGGTTGGCAATGCCGGAGACAAAATTGAACGGCAGGTCCAGCACGCGCCCCACGTCGCGGATCACGGCCTTGGCGGCCATGGTACCGAAGGTGGCGATCTGCGACACCGCATCCAACCCGTACTTGTGCTTGACGTAATCAATGACGCGGTCGCGCCCATCCTGACAGAAATCGATGTCGAAGTCGGGCATGGATACCCGTTCCGGATTGAGAAAACGCTCGAACAGCAGATTGAATCGCAGCGGGTCGAGGTCGGTAATGCCAAGGCTATAGGCGATCAGCGAACCGGCACCGGAGCCCCGGCCCGGCCCCACCGGCACACCGTTGCTCTTGGCCCAGCCGATAAAGTCGGCCACGATCAGAAAATAACCCGGGAATCCCATCTGGATGATGGTTTTGGCTTCAAACTCCAGACGTGCGTAGTATTCCGGACGCTTGGCCTCGCGCTCGGTGGCATCCGGATACAGCACAGCCAAACGTTTTTCCAGCCCGCGCTCGGCCTCCGCCTTCAGAAACTGGTCCAGTCCTTCGCCGTTCGGGGTAGGAAACTGCGGCAGGTAATTCTTGCCCAGCGTCAGGGCAAGGTTGCACCGTTTGGCGATTTCTATCGTGTTGCTAAGCGCTTCCGGCACATCGGCAAACAATTCGGCCATTTCGGCCTGGGTTTTGAAATACTGCTGCTCGGTAAAGCTACGCGGACGGCGCTTGTCGGCCAGTACATAGCCTTCGGCAATGCACACCCGCGCTTCGTGCGCCTTGAAATCGTCCGCATCGAGAAACTGCACCGGCTGCGTTGCCACCGGCGGCAATCCCAAGTCGGATGCCAGCGCCAGTGCCGCGCCGAGATAGGCTTCCTGCCGCTCGTGGCCGGCGCGTTGTAGCTCGATGTAGAAACGGTCTGGAAACGCCTGCCGCCAACCTTCCGCGAGCTTTCTCGCCTGTGCGTCGTTGCCGGCCAGCAGCGCCTGACCGACATCCCCTTGCATCGCGCCGGACAGCAGAATCAAGCCATCGGTCTCGGCTTCGAGCCAATCGCGTTTGATCTCCGCGCGGCCGCGGTGCTGGTTATGCAGGTATGCGCGGGTCAGCAGTTCGCACAACAGCAGATAACCTGCATGTGATTGACACAGCAGCAGCAGCCGGAACGGCTGATCCCGGTTGGATTCGTTTTCCAGCCAGATATCGCAGCCAATCAGCGGTTTGACGCCCTTGCCGCGGGCCGATTTGTAAAACTTGATCGCACCGAACAGGTTGCTGAGGTCGGTCAGCGCAAGCGCCGGCATGCGGTCGGCTGCGGCACGCTTGACCACATCATCCACACGCACCATGCCGTCGACAACGGAGTATTCGCTATGGCAACGAAGGTGAATAAACGAAGGGAAAGACATCCGGCGATTTTACCGCATCCGCGGTTTGGAACCTATTTCAGCAGCAGGCGAAACTGAGTTCGTTGCCGGAACAGACGCTTACGAGCGCTTGATATGATCCAGCCTGGCATCGATCTGCGCCAGTTTCGGATAACCGGGCGCCTTGGCTACCACCATCTGGCGGTAGCGCAGGCATTCGTGCATCTTGACCGAGGTAAAACCATGCTGCTGCATGTCCTGCGCCAGCACCAGAGCGGCATTGCTGACGATTTGCAGATTGTTGGGCAAGCGGTCGGCGGCATCGCACAGCAGGTTGATGGCTTCGTCCAGTTCACCGGCTTCGGCCTTGCGCACCCCTTCGTTATTGAGGTGAATGATTTCCTGCACGCTGGCGGCAACCATGTCGGCGGCCTCCTGCTCGTTGGCTCCGGTAGCCGCCAGCACGGTACGGACTTTGGCCTGCGTTGCCATATCTTCGGGGTTGTTCTGCACCACCTGTTTCAAAAGATCGGTACCGCGCTCCACCTGCCCCAGCGCCAGGCAGGCCTCGGCGACAGCCATGGCAATATTGGGCGGCAATTGCCCCTGATCGGCCGCCAACGCTTCGCTCAGTGCTTTTTCCGCAAGCTCAAGATGCCCGGCACGACGCTGCGCCAGACATTCGCCCGTTGCCAGTACAACCTGGCTGACTTCGTCCTCGAACGTTGCCCTGGCCCGTGCGATGACATCCAGTGCCTTGTCGGGACGCCCCTCCTCAGTCAGCACATTGGATAGCTTGGCATAGTCCTGCGCTTCGATTACGGGAGAATACTTGTGCCGCGTCAGCGCCTCGTTCAAGACGTGTTCGGCAAGATCGTGCCGGCCGGTTTCGATTGCCAGATCGGCTACCTGGCGAATACGATTCAAGGTGCCCGGACTGACTTGGCGCGCGGATTGCAGTGCATCCAGCGCACCTTTTTTGTTACCGGTTTCAGCAAGCACTTCACCGAGAAAGTCGTAGGCTCCCATGTAATGTTCATGGTCTGCCACGACTTCACGCGCCAGCGAAATTCCTCGCAGTTTATCGCCCAGCATCGACAATGCACGCGCCAAGCCGAGCTTGGCCCATGGCAAGGGACGCAGTTCCAGCACCTTCTCGTACAAGGCTGCGGCCTCCTGCGGACGCAGTCCCTTGAGCAGGGCCGAACCCTTGATGCGGAAGGCCTCGATCAGGAATTTATCTTTCTGCGCGATCAACCGGTCGCATTCAGTCACCACCTGCGCCCAGTCCTTGATATCCGCAGCTTGATCGATTGCCGAAAACTGCTCCTGACGCTCGAGCAGTTTTTCGATACGGGCATGCAATTGTTCGGGGGTGAACGGCTTGAGCAGGTAATCGTCCGGTGCACACTCGGCCACCGCGACGACTTTCTCGTAACCGCGCTCGGCCGTGGCCATGACAAAAATCGTGTTGCGGCTAATCAGGTCGGATGTGCGCAAATACTCCAGGAATTGCTGGCCATCGGTCCCTTCGCCCAAGTTATAGTCGCAGACAATAATGCTGTAATTGACCGACTGCAGATGCCAAAGCGCATCTTTGATGTCCGCAACCGCATGCGGATTGTCGAAACCGAAACTCTGAAACGCTTTTTGCAACTGCGCCCGCATGGCGGGCAACGCATCGACGATGAGAACCTGTTTGCCCGCAAGGCTATTCATAAGCGGTGTATTTATCGTTGCGTCCGCGTGCCTTATCGACCGGGTATTTCTGGGCGTTGCGATCCATTTTATGGTGAGCAGCAGCTATCAGATCGATGCCCAGCACATCGGAAAGCCGCAGGAGGTATATGAAGGTATCGGCGACTTCCTGCTCGACTTCGGCCAGTTTTTCCGGCTGCAATGTCTTGCTCTCCTGTTCGGTCGCCCACTGGAAATGCTCGACCAGCTCCGCCGCCTCGACGATCATCGCCATCGCCAGGTTCTTGGGCGAATGGAACTGCTCCCAGTCGCGCTCGCGCACGAAACCGCGCAGTCGCTCCCTGAGCACATCCAGCCGATCCGGCCCGTCCCCCTTCACTCCCCGCCCTTCTCTGGTTTCCGGTTACTGCCCGCCACCATGCGAAACTCGAACAAACGGCACTCCAGCGGGCCGTTGAAGAGCGGGGTTTTGCGGGAAGGCTGCAACCGCATCAATTTAGGCATGCGTAAATCGGAAGTGAGGAAAAAAGCATTCCATCCGGCAAAATGCTTTTTCAGAGATGCCGCCAGTTGCGGATAAAGCTCGGCCAGCTCATCCTGCTCGCCGATACGCTCGCCATAAGGCGGGTTGCTGAGCAGGATACCGGTCATACCTTCCGGCAATGCCGGTGCGGGAGACTCCAGCACATCCAGCTGCTGTACCTGCACCACATTCGACAAGCCGGCAAACTCCAGATTCTGCCGTGCCGCACGCACCGCACGGATATCGCTGTCGCTACCAAAAATCGGCATGGGCGATGCCGGTTTGACGCGCTTTTGCGCCGCCAGCCTGATCGCATTCCAGGCGGGCGCATCGAAATCCTTGAGTTTTTCGAAGCCAAAGCTGCGCTTGATCCCCGGCGCACTATCCAACGCCATCAGTGCCGCTTCGATCAGGAAAGTCCCGCTACCGCACATGGGGTCGAGCAAGGGCATACCCGGCTGCCAGCCGGTGAGCTTGATAATGCCAGCGGCCAGGTTCTCGCGCAACGGCGCATCCACGCTGGATTTGCGATTGCCGCGCTGGTACAGCGGCGCACCCGAGGTATCCACGTAAAACTGGCATTCGGTCGCCGTCAGGTAGGCATGGATGCGTACATCAGGCTCGCGCGTATCGATGCTTGGCCGCGTACCGCCCACTTGGCGGAACTTGTCGCACACCGCGTCCTTGATGCGCAGGGTGATGAATTCCAGGCTCTTGAGCGGCGATTTGACCGCAGTCACCTTGACCATCATGGTCTGGCCAACATCGAACCAGCCTGGCCAGTTCAAGGCCAGAGCGGCTTTGTAGATATCGTCTTCGCTCTTGTATGGCGTACGGCCGACACGCCACATGACCCGCGTCGCCACCCGGCTTTCGAGATTGACGCGCCAGGCGACTGTCTTGTCGCCGGCAAAACCGGCCCCGCCATCGACCGCTTCGATCTTGGTGGCGCCGAGCTGGGTCAGTTCATCGACCAGCACCGCCTCCAAGCCGCGCGGGCAGGTAGCAAAAAAATTCTGTAGCGCCGCCATTACATTCTTGGGGTGGATTCGTGAGCGAACATCTTTTCGTGCTGCCCCTGACAGGCGACGCAGCGAGTGGCCTGCGGCACGGCCAGCAGGCGGCTGAGGCCGATCTCGGTACCGCATTCTTCGCAATCGCCATACCCCTCGTCCAGTATGCGCTTTTGCGCAGCTTCGACCTGCGTCAGCTCTTCGACTTGCCGCTTGACGATCGCGATATCGTGATCCACCAGCATGTCGGCAACCGAAGCATCTCCGGCATCGGCCACTTCGCCGGCCAGGTCGGCAAAATGCTCATGGCCGGAACGTTGCAGTTCGCTCTGAATCTCAGCGCACAAGGCGGCCCGGCGTGTAGCCAGAGCCTCGGCAATTTGCTGTTTTTGAACAAGGGAAAGATTACTCATAAAACTCCTAGAATTTTTGACATGGCTGAATTAGCTGTTGATTTTACCCCAAGTCAACTGCATTTGATTGCCAATGCCGTCTATGAAGCGGTTTAACCGGCAGTATTTCCATGGCGCAAAACAACAGCAAAACGCCCTGCATCTCTCCTTGAGATGCAGGGCGTCGCCAGCGATGCAGGGATAACTACGCTATCTGAATGTCGGTCGCCACCACCAAGCCAGTGAAGTCGGTCACGCCGGCCAGCTTCACCACTGCGAACTGGACTGCCTTACTCCCCGCGCCATTCGCATCGGCATCGTAATACAGGGCTCCGGTCTTGGTATCGAACACGATGAAGTCGTTATCATCCTGATCGATCCTGAGCGTCTTGATCCCGTCAACACTCAGGAAGTTACCCGCATCCAGCGTGCCGGCCGTCAGCATGTCGAAGATGTTGGAATCAAGCTCAATCTTATCGATGCCGGACGCGAAGTCGTAGAGGCTGTCGACGTTGCTCTTGCCCAGATCGGTACTGAAAACGAAGATATCCGCGCCATCCCCGCCGATCAGGATATCCTTACCCTTGCCGCCGTCCAGGGTGTCGGCGCCTGCCGCTCCATCCAGGGTATTGGCCTTGTCATTGCCGGCAATCGTATTGTCGCCGTCGTTACCGGTGCCCTTGCCGCCGGTCTTGATCAGAGCAAGGGACTCGACATTGTCGGCCAGAATGTAGCTCGCCGCACTGGAAAAGACGGTATCGGTGCCGCCATTATCGTTCTCTATCACGGTGTCGCCCGTAACGGTGAGTTCGCCCGCAGCGTTGAATTTGTCACCGGTATCCACATAATAGGTGTCGTCGCCAGTCCCACCGTCCAGAGTGTCGGCACCCTTACCGCCGTCCAATGTATCGTTGCCGGCCAACCCTTCCAGGCTGTTGGCCTTGGCGTTGCCCTTGATGCTGTTGTTCCCGTCATTACCGGCCACGTTGATTTCTGCTGCACCGGTGATTTCGAGGTTCTCGACGTAGTCGTCCATCTGGTAGTTGTTGTCGGCGTCGGGTGACAGAGTGTTGACCTTGAGCTTGATAGTGTCGCTATCGCCTTCGCCAGTGTATTCGGTGACGGTTTCAAGCAGGTCGTCAAGTATGAACGTGTCGTTGCCCCCGCCGCCGAAGAAGGTGTCCACGCCCGTGCCGCCATCGAGCATGTTGTCGCCGTCGTCGCCGGTCAGGATATTGTCGAGTTCGTTACCGGTGCCTTTGAGGTTCTGATCGACGGCACCTGTGAGTGTAAGGTTCTCCAGGTTCTTGCCGAGCTTGTAGTCGACGCTGGACAGGACGAGGTCGATGCCGCTGTTATCGCCAGCCCCTTCGGTAACCTTGTCTTTTTTGTTATCGACAACGTAGGTATCGTTGCCATCGCCGCCTTCCATCTTGTCGCCGCTATCTCCACCGCCCGCACCCGAGAGGAGTTCGTCGCCGTCACCACCGACAGATTTCCCATTATCACCGACACTGACAGCTTCGGTGATCACCAGCGGCAACCCGACAGCAATGGTAGAAATATTGCCAGTCACATCTCTGGCAATCGCACTGGCCGCAGGGTAAGGAGTAGACGAGGCAGGCAATTCCAACAGAGTGATGCTCCATCTGCCGTCAGATCCAGTGGTTGCGGTGCCTGTTGTGATGTCACCGGCATCCAGGCTACCGTTGCCATTGGCGTCGACGAACATGGTAATGGTGCTGCCGGCCTCGGCCATCCCACGAACGGTTGGAGTAGTATCGCCCGTATAAAGAGTGCCATTAACCAGATTGGCACCATCAACGCCGGTAAAGATCGGAGCTGCTGTGATGGTGTCGACGACCAAAGGCAACCCAACGCCGACCAAGGAGACATTGCCGGCCGAGTCGGTAGCAAAGGCACTGGCCGCTGGATAACTCCCGTCGGTTAGTGGTGCTGACAGTGTGATGCTCCAGTTGCCATCATTTCCCGCCGTCGCCGTTCCAGTTGTCAGGTCGGCACCGTCGAGAGACCCGTTGCCATTGACGTCGACGAACATGGTGATCGTGCTGCCAGCTTCGGCTGTGCCGCGTATGGTTGGGGTATTGTCATTGGTGTAGAGGATGTTGCTTGCCAGCGTAGCACCGTCAACACCGGTAAATGCCGGTGCGGCAGGTGCGGTGGTATCGACCACCAATGGCAACCCGACGCCGGCCAAGGAGACATTACCAGCCGCATCGGTGGCAATGGCGCTGGCAGCCGGGTAGCTTCCTGCAGCCAGCGCGGACAACGCCACGCTCCAAGTACCATCACCGCCAGCCGTCACCGTTCCAGTCTGAACATCTCCACCATCAAATACGCCATTGCTATTGACGTCGACGAACATGGTGACCGTGCTGCCCGCCTCGGCCGTGCCGCGTATGGTTGGGGTGTTGTCGCTGGTGTAAAGGATGTTGCTTGCCAACGTGGCACCGTCGACACCGGTAAACGCAGGAGCAGAAGGAGCAGAGGTGTCCAGCAGCTTTACCAGTTGCGTGGTACCGACGGCGTTGCCGGCCAAGTCGAATGCAGCGCCTGAAGCAACGCTTACCGTAAGGTTGCCTTGCACGCCAGGGTTAGGGGTGAGCACCAGCGTGTAAGTGTCGCCAGACCCGCTGAAATCGGCCACTACCGCGCTGCCATTGGTGATAGCGATATCGCTGAAGTCGAATCCTGTTACAGCCTCGCTGAACGTGAAAGTGTATGCCACGTCACCGTCGGCAATGTTTGTTATGCTACCCGCCGCATCGTCAACAATGGCCAGCGTAGGAGCTGTAGTGTCGATGACCAGGGGCAGCCCGACGCCTAGCGTGGAATTGCCCCCCGCATTGGTGGCAAAGGCCTTGGCAGCCGGATAGCTGCCCGGTGTCATTGTCGGAAGGGTCACACTCCAGGTGCCGTCACCGGCCGCCGTTACCATACCTGCAAGAAAGTCGATCCCACTATCGTATACCCCGTTCCCATCAAGGTCGGCAAACATGGTAACCGTACTGCCTGCTTCGGCCGTGCCAAGTACGGTAGGGGTGGTATTGTTGGTATAAAGCGTGCCATTTAACAGGGTAGATCCATCAACGCCGGTAAAAACTGGTGCGGCAGGAACAGCTTGGGGCATTTGTTTCTCTCCTCTATGGGTTTTGCAAGAAATGTGGTTTAGCAGTGTTTTGTGACATATGGCAATTTTGAAGTGCTGGCTATAGAGTCGTCATCACCCGTTCGGGTGATAAATGGGATATGATTAAAACTATACTAAACAGACAGTTGCATCCTAATACACCCTGGTTTCAGACAGGCTGCGGGTTGATTGGAAAAGCAACTCACATAACAAGATGAACGACTATAACCATCAAGAACTCGCCCGGCTGAGCGAACTGATCGACCTGATTTACCAGGGGGCCACCGATTTCGCAGCCTGGCAGCGGATACCGAGTCAAATCAGCGCGTGGTTGCCGGCAGGAAGTTGCCTGATCTTTACCCCTATGCTCCCGCCGGAAAAAGGTGGATTTTCGGTGGTAGATACCTGGAGTTCGCAGACCATGGAACTGCTAGCGACCAAATATCACCAGCATGACATCTGGGCACAGCGGGCATTGGAGAGGGGGTTGATGTCAACTGGCCTAGTGGTACGCGATCAGGAGTTGGTCACCGATGAAGAGTTTCTGGCGTCAACGGTGTACCGGGAACTGATGGCGCCGATGAATGTCGGCCGCGTGGTCGGCGGGATTGTGTTTGGAACAGAGGACAACGGCAACCCTTCGGTCGTCTGCGCTTGCCATCGGCCCTTTGATTCACCCTTCGCACCACAGGATGCAAACAAGCTTGGACTGATCCTGCCGCACCTGTCGCGCGCCCTTGGTGTGATGTTCCGTCTGCGCGACGCGGAGTTCAAGGTAGCGAGCAGCCTGGCCGCGCTCGACCAGTTGCCAAATGGCATGCTGCTGTTCGGCAGTGATGGCGATGTAGTGTTCGCCAACCGCGCTGCCAAGCGCATCCTGGATCAGGAAGACGGACTGCGACTACGCAATCGTCCCGGCAAACGAGATTCGGCGGATGTGCTGGCTGCGGGTGACCGTATTCAGGACTTGCTGGATACAGCCATCCGCGAAGCCATTGCCCCGGATATTCTCTCCACCAGCCATTTCTCACGAGCCGTGGCCATTTCCAGACCTTCAGGCAATTCACCTTACGTGCTGAACTTCTCTTCGCTGCCAGCCCAAAATGAATTCGGCGTGGGAAGCGCTAGCCCGCGCGCTATCGCTTTTCTTGCCGACAGTGCCAAGCCCATCCGGGTGAACGTCGATCTGTTGAAATCTACTTATGGCTTGACTGCGGCGGAAATCCGTACGGCTGAACTGGTGGCGGAAGGCTGCTCGCTGGAAGAGGTGTCGCAGCAGCTCGATGTGAGCGTGAACACCCTCAAGACGCAGCTCAAGCATATCTACGACAAGACCGGCACCAACAACCGCGCCAGACTAGTCAAGCTGCTAATGGCATTGGCAACATAGGGACTCAACTGCCGTAAGTGAGTTGCACACCTGACTTTAGCGCTGTTCTGCAATCAACGCCTCCGCTCACTCTTCCTCGTCGTCCGGATCATCCTCGTTCAACTTGATTTTGAATTTCCAGTCTAAATAGCTTTGCTTGTTGGCGAACAGAGCATCTTCCTTGGCAAACCCCGTCGTTTTCAACGGCACGGCTGTTGACAGACTGTATACGCCACGAATCCCGCCATCATCATCCAGCACCAGCCCCCAGTTGGTGGTTCCGGTCAGCGGGTCGACGTAGATTTTGCGGAGATAGCGCCTGGTCTCATCCTCCAAGCGCACATCCCGCAGCAGATCTTCGAGCCTGGACGGCAGGGTGCCGTCCCCATCGTCCGAGTCGCGGTATTGCTTCAGCGCCAGGCGGAATTGATGGCCGATGAATATCAGTTCTTTTTCTTTTTCGCGCTGCGAGACCGTTTGCCAGAGTTCGGCAGCCATCGCCATGGTAAGGCCCAGAACAGCCATGACCAGCAGCAGACCCAGATAGGTAAACCCGTTGACGTAGCGGCGCGTCAGCATTGGTCTACAGCTGGTTATAAGGCACACCGTCCAGCGTCACGCCGTCGGCGCCACTCTTGACATCGAACACCCCTCCTTGCTGGGGCGGCGGGGGCGGAACGATGATCCAGGTATCGTTTCTTTCCGTAATCGGATCCACCGGAATTGCCCGGAGATAACGATTGGTGGCCAGTTCGCCCAGGTTTTGCGGATACACCCCCTTGTCGCCGACGTATTTGTCCAGCGCCGAACGCATGACGCCGAGGTCCTGCTTGAGAATGGCCTCCTTGGACCGCTGCAGGCCATGGAAGTATTCAGGCAAGGCGAGGGTAAGCAGCAGCGCGATGATCGACATGACGATCATCAGTTCGATGAGCGTGAAACCTTTAGGGCTTCTGGAGAGTGATGGGTTACCAGGCATTGTAGGGAATCCCGTTCAGACCTTTACGCTGACTGAGTGAATACACATCGAAAACATCGTTACCTTCCTGCGGATTTTCCGGCGGACTCGCGTAACTACGCTTGCCCCAGGTCTTTGCCGGAAGAGTGCCGGCGGGGCCTTCAAACATCGGATCGGCCGGTATCCTGCGCAAAAAATAGATTTTTCTGATTCCATCAGCATCTGAGGCATCAAGTACGCCGTCGGCAAGAGATTCCAGCGTCTTCGGGTACCCGCTCTCAGCATCCGGATCCTCCAGTTCGATTTTGCCATCCTTTACCGCCTGTTTATAAGCGTCGATCGCCTCCCTGATCTGCCTTAGCGCGGCACGCAGTTCCTGCTCATGCACTTGCTGGACGGCAATTTCTATCATGGGCATGGCCGCAGTCGCCAGCAACCCCATGATGACGACCGTAACGATAAGCTCGATAAAACTGAACCCCGCCATAGCGCGCGGAGCCCGGAGTCCAATCCGGGTCGAAGCACAAGATAACCGTCCCATCCGTCGCGAATAAAAATTGATCAGTTAGGCAAGCCCGGGATGGCCGGGGATGGCGTTGCCGGGGCCGTTGTCGCAGGTGCAGCCGGTGCCGGCGTGGCTGGCGCTGCTGTCGCCGGCGCCGCGGCAGTTGCAGCAGCAGGCGCCGCGGCCTTGGGCGCGATTGATCCCGGGTTCATGAACGGCAGCAAGGTCGGCGGCACGATTGGTCCCGCCGGCGCACCACCGCCACCGCCGCCATCTGCGGTCGTCGGCCGGCCCATCGATGCCTGGGTTCCCAGCATCACGTCGGCCTGCACTGCCGACTGTGTGGAGGGGTAGTTGCGTATCACGTGCGAAGTGATGACCAGCAATACCTCGGTTTTTCTGCGCTCATCGTTGTGGGTCGAAAACAACCGGCCAAGCACAGGAATGTCTCCCAGACCTGGAACTTTGACCACCCCCTTGGATTCACTGTCGTTGATCAGTCCCGCCAGGATCTGCGTTTCGCCATCCTTGAGTTTCAGTGTCGTCGTCGCATTGCGCGTGCTCACCCGATAGGCTTCGGCACTGGCGGTTGTGGTTTTCTCTCCCAGTGAACTCACCTCCAGATTCACCTGCATGGTGACCTCATCGTCGATATTGACGACAGGAGCCACTTCCAGCCGCAGACCGACATCAATGTACTGGATAGACGCGGTTGTCGAGATGGCCGCGGTCGTCGTTGTGGTATTGGTGATCAGCGGGATCCGTTCGCCCACGTGAATTCTGGCTTTTTCCCTGTTCTTGACCCGGATGCTCGGGTTCGCCAGGGTGTTGATGTCGGTATCGCTCGCCGAAACGATCGCGTTGGGTAACGGCGAAACCACATAGTTGCCACTATGCAGCGACGCTTGCTTTGACCCAATACCCAGGAGTTGCGCCAGCGGCATGCTGGTCGCTGTTCCATTCACCACGCTCAGCTTGGTCGGCCAGTTGATCCCCAGATCCTGCAGTTTGGTCGAAGTCACCTCTAGCACCTGCACATCCAGCCGGACTTCGGGGTCAGCCACATCCTGTGCCAGAATCATGCGCTCCGCCAGTTTGATGACCTCTGGCGTCTCGCGCAGAATGATCAGATTCGCACGCTCGTCGACCTGCATGTTGTTGATATCCAGCATGCTCTTGAGCGATGCCGCCACCATCTTCACGTCGGCGTTGGCCAGATAGAAGCTGCGCATCTCGAGTTCCTGATGCTCCTTGACCTTGGCCGGCGAGTTTGGATAGACCAGCACAGTGTTCTCATTGATGATTTTCTTCTGCAACTGGTTCGACGACAGCAGCGAATCGAGTACGTCCGGGAAATTCCCGCTCATGATGTAGATGGTGACGGTCTGCCTGGCCGGAATATCCTTGTCCAGCACGAAATTGATCCCGGTCGAACGGCTCAGTGCCTCGAACACACTCTTGATCGGCGCCTCCCTGAAACCGAAAGAAATCGGCCCCCCCGTCGCTTTCAGGACAGGCACGGCTCTTCTGGTTTCATCCTTTCTCTGCTGTAACGCCGAATAGACCGCAAGCGCTGCGTAATCGTTGGGATTCTCCATCAGCACTTCGCGCACTTTTTGCTCGGCCAGACGCACATCGCCCCTTTCCAGCCCCTTCTGCGCTTCCGCCACCAGTCCGACATGCCGACGCATGCGGCTCACCGTGATCAATCCATCCCTGGCGCGGTCGTTTTGCGGGTCGATTTCGAGCGCCCCTTTCAGCGTAGCATCGGCTTCGTCCAGGCGGCCGGCATTCATCGCCCGCTCCGCGGAAGCCAACTTGTCCTGCAGGTTACGCTCCCTGTTTCTGAAGGCGTCCGCGCGCTGTCCCACCGTGGTGGCATCGAGCGGCGCTTCGACTTGCTTGGATGGATCCTTCTTCCAGGGCATGTTGGTACAGCCAAGGAGACCGATCGATACCAGACAAATGACCATTGGCCTGAAATTCGTTTTCACTGCACTCCCCCTATCGACAATTCCTGCCTGATATCGAGCGGCAAGTAGACAATTTTCATCACGTTATTCTCTATGCCATCGACACGATACATTTGATCCAGGACATCGCCCGGCTTGACGATATAAAGCCTGTCGCCATTCAGCAAATAGATTTCCCGCGCACCACCGCTGCGATTGGCCTCGCCCATGTATTTGAACGGCAAGGGCGGTGCTTCGGGCGGCGCCTCCACTTCTTCTGCCGCTGCGTCCTTGGGTGGAGGCGGCGGCTTGGGTGGAGCCGGCAGCCTGACCATGAAAGGATCCGGGCTCTCGTCTTCTTCGCGCCATTCACGCTTTGCCATCAACAGATGCCGCCAATCCATCGTCAATTCCGGCGCAGCGCCAGCAACAGCGGCTACGCTACTGCCGCGGCGCGGCATGCTGCCAGCTTCGCCGGCATCCTCTTGTCCGGGAGCTTGCCATACCAGGTAGAGCGTCAGACCAAGCGCCCCCAACATCGCCGCCCACCGGCTGTAGCCCTGCAATGCCATTATTTGCTGTCTCCGCGCACAAATATCGAGAGTCGCAGCGTGGCCTCGACCGATTCGTCTTCCGGCAGTTCCTTGGTCATCGCCAGATCGTCCAGCGCAGCAAACGGCATTTCATTCATCAAACGTGCGATCAGCGCCCTCACCGTAGGGTACGGCGCATTCACCGGCAACTCGATCTGATAGCGCGAAAGCTGCGTTCCGCGCTCTTTTTCATAGTTGTACTGACCGATCTCGAGATCGACATTCATATCCCGCGCCGCGGTAAAAATCTGCGAAAGCCACTTGGGCACGTCTTTCTGGGACGGGAACCGCGCATACACATCGGCCAGGGTCACTTCTTTCTGCGCGCTCGGGGGCTGTCGACGCATCTGCTCCTGGCGCACGGTGAACTCGTGATTGACCCCATCCAGCCGACGCTCGGCCGGAACCAGCAGCAAACCGACGATAACCGACGCCACAACGGCTCCCAAGGCAAGCGCAAAAACCGCAAACCAGGCATGGCTCAGCAGTCGGCGACCTTCCCAAATCATCTGCTTCATAACTGCGGCTTCCATTTGAGCGTGATCGTGAAATGCACGGGAAACCGGCCATTTTCCGTCATCCCGGTTTCGTGGTTCTTCAGGTAGACCTCTTTCAGGCTCGGTTGAGCCCGCAGACGCTCGACAAATTCGAGCACGGCCGGGATCTTGGTCGCTGCACCGGTCATGGTCAATTCACCCCGCACGACATTGGGCTGAAACGACAGCAACACCACCTGATTGACCACCGAGACCGCAATCGCATCCAGCAACGGTTGCCAGGGCACGGAAAGCCTCGCGCCCACCTTGCCCAAGGCCGCGATGGCCTCGGCATCTTCGGTTGCCGGTTGCCGGGATACTTTTACCCCCTGCCCAGCCAGCGCCTCCATGTCGGATTCCACGGCATGGATTTCGGTAAGAACCATTCTGTACTGGAAAAGAGCAGCCCCCACCATGAGCACTGCCAGTCCGGCGAACAGCGCCGACTTGAGCCTCACGCGGGAATCGCTGCCGGAAAAATCCAACCGCAACGGAGACATCGCACTCAACACAATGCCAGCCTCCTGATTTCGCCGCCGGGACCGGGGAAATCCCCATCAGCCAAAACTACAATCTTGGCGGCATCGCCGATCACTTGCTTGAATTCGTTCGCCACATTGCGCGATGCGTGAACATAAACCAGCTGGTTTGCCGCATCCGCGGGGAACTTGGCCATTTCACGCCGCAGGCAAACCGCCGGCTCGGATGCATCGTCTCCGGATAATTGGCGCGACGAAAGGCCGGCCCATAGCCCTTGATTGACGCGTGCCAGGCAAAGCCGTCCACCTTCATGCGTCACCAGCCAGAAATCCCCGGTACCGAACCGGCTGCGGTAACGATTGAATACCCGCATGAAGTGCGGCTCCATCGATTTCAGCTTCAGCCCCATCGCTGCCACGGCAGAAGCTAGTCCTGCAGCAACGGCCTCGTCGATTCCGGCAGCCACCAGCGGGGTGCCGAAGCGATGCATGGATACGCTCAACCGCCAGTTTTCCGATGCCGCACCGAAAGCCGCCCGGAAAGCATGACGTGCATAGGTCTGCCACTCCTCCGGCCCCGCCAATGCCTCCTGCCATGGCAGCACGAGATACCGCACGTAGTGATCGGAGAGAATAACGCTAGCCTGCGCCCCTCGGGAGGCCGGAAAGTCCTGCTGCAGTCGCTCCAGCGACATTGCGGCCCGGTCAGCCACGCTATTATCGCTATCGTACATTTTCGCATCGCCGCGAGGGCGACCCAGCACCATGCGTAGCGCGCCCACACGCTCCGGCGTAATCACGATGCGTAATTCCTCAGTCAGCGAACGTAACACGATTGGCTTCCTGAAGTGAAGTAATGCCATCACGCACCAGATCCAGTGCGCTTTCCCGCAAATATCTCGTCCCGCCTGCCTTGGCTGCCTCCTTGATGCGCCGGATCGGAGCGCGTGCGACGATCAATTCGCGTATCTCGTCGGTCATCGTCAGGATTTCGCAAATCGCCTTGCGCCCGCGATAGCCGCTGCCGCGGCATTGGCCGCAGCCGGCACCGCGCACGAAGCCGAACTCGCCCACCTGCTCCGGCGGGATTCTGGATTCCTCCAGCAACGCGACATCGGGCACCATGGGCTCGGCGCAATTGGGGCACACCAGCCGGATCAGCCGTTGTGCCAGAATGACATTCAACGCCGAGACGAAACTGTGGGTATCGACTTCCATGTTGACGAAACGCCCGATCACGTCGAACACGTTGTTGGCATGCACGGTAGTAAACACCAGATGCCCGGTTAATGCAGACTGCACGGCGATCTGGGCCGTTTCAGGATCGCGGATCTCGCCCACCATGATCTTGTCCGGATCGTGCCGCAGTATGGAGCGCAGCCCCCGGGCAAAGGTCAGGCCTTTTTTCTCGTTTACCGGGATCTGCAACACCCCGTGCAACTGGTATTCGACCGGATCTTCGATCGTGATGATCTTGTCCAGGCCGCTGTTGATTTCGGAAATAGCCGCATACAGCGTAGTCGTCTTACCGCTACCGGTCGGTCCGGTCACCAGCACCATGCCATAGGGTGCGCTGAAGGAATGACGCATCTCGCGCATGGATTGCTCGTCGAACCCAAGGTAATCCAGACGCAGGCCGCGCAGGTGATCGGTCAACGCCTGCTTGTCCAGAATACGGATGACGGAATCCTCGCCATGGATACTCGGCATGATCGATACGCGGAAATCGATATCGCGCCCGCGTATCTGCACACGGAAACGGCCATCCTGCGGCACCCGCTTTTCGGAAATGTCCAGTTCCGCCATCACCTTGATCCGCGAAATCACCTGTTCGGCGGTCGTCATGTCGCCGATATTGCCGTATTGCCCCAGCACCCCGTCGATACGGTACTTGATGACCAGCCCGCCGGGGCTGGTTTCCAGGTGGATATCGCTGGCCTCCACCTTGAGCGCATCATACAGCGTGGAATAAACCAGTTTGACGATGGGACTGGTACTCTCGCTGATACTGACGATAGAAAGCTCTTCGCCCCCCGCCCGCACCTCGCCGGCGCCTGTAGTGTGCACCAGACCTTCCAGCGCGCGGATCGATTCCTCATGCTTGTTCAGGTAGGCCGAAATATCGGTATGATGCGCCAGCATCCAGCGCACGGGACCATGTACACGTTCCTGCGCCCAGGCTTCGAGACCATCGCTGAATGGATCGGAGAATACAACGACAAAGACCCCATCCGTCCCGTCGAACACGACGCACTCGCGTTGCACGGCCTCGGCAAAAGGAATCAGGCTGAAATTCGGGGATAACTCGCTGAATTCGCGTATCGACTGCACCGGGTAGTGCATTTCCTCGCCCAATACGCGCACGAACGCCTCCGGCTCCAGCCCGGTCAATTCTTCCAACACCTCCACCATCCTGCGCCCGCTTTGCAGGCTGCTGGCTCTGGCTTCGGCAATCAGCTTGGCAATTTCAGGCATGTTGTCCGTAGTATGTACAGCTTATTTCCATAAAGTAGAGACAGTGTGGATAGACCATGCATCGAAGCGGCAGTTTCCCCAGGGAGCGCTATTGTATCGCACCGGCCAGCTCAAATATCGGCACATACATCAGCAACACCACGGCGCCGATCACCACGCCGATGCCCATCATCAGTGCAGGCTCGAACAAGCGGGTGAAAATATCGATATCCCGCGCCACTTCATCCTCATGAAAGGAGGCTGCGCTTTCCATCATCTCCCCCATGCTGCCGGTCTGCTCCGCCACGCGCAGCAGCCTCACCGCCACCGGAGTGGCCAGATTGTGCGCCTGCAAAGTGTCTGACAGCGAGCGGCCTTCGCTCACCTCCATGCGCACGACCGAGAGTTCGCGGCGCAAATCGGCATCGAGCACGCCGCCCACCATGTCCAGCGCGTTCACCATCGGGATGCCACCCCGCAGCAGCATACTGAGCGTGCGATACAAACGTGCCAATTGAAACAGCCGGTATTTATCGCCAATGTAAGGCACCAGCCGGAACCAGCCGAAAATCTGTCCCCGGGTGGCAGGATGCTTGAGCCAGAACACCACCAACGCAATAAACCCGGCAATGGACATCAGGATGCCCTGCATATGCGCCGAAACGAACACGCCCCAGGACAGCAGTAGCTGCGAGGCAAACGAGATGTTGGCCGCATGGTCCTGATAAATCTGGCTGAACTTGGGTACCACATAACCCAGCAGAAAAAACAGCACCAGCCCGCCGAAAAAAATCAGCAGCACCGGATATACCGATGCGCCGACGATTTTCTTGCGCAACACCTCGACCTGGGACTGGTATTGGATATAGCGCCGCAAGGCTTCGCCAAGCTCGCCAGAGGTTTCGCTGGCACGTATGCCGGCGGTAAAGATGGGAGGAAATACTTCCGGCAGCCGTTCCATGGAGGCCGACAGGGTCTTGCCCTCCTTCAGCGAGTCGATCAGGCTGTTGATAACGGCGCGAGTCTCGGCCTTCTGCTCACGTTCGGCCAGCGTTTCCAGCGCTTCCACCAGGGAAATGCCCGCCTTGAGCAGCACCTGCAACTCATGGCTGAACAGCAGCAACTGGAAGCGCAGCGATCCGCCAAAGCCGGGCAGCCTGAATCCGGCTTCCTTATTCAGCGCGAGGACATTCAAGCCGTCCGCCAGCGCCAATTGCCTGGCATCAGCCTCCGACGCCGCATCCAGCGCGAGCGTCACGACGACGCCATCCTTGCGCAGCGCTTTGACCTGATAACGCATCAGTGGTTGGTAATATCCGCGTCTTCGTTACTGCCGCCCGGCTTGCCATCCTTGCCGGTGGATAGCAGATCGAAATCACCGGCTGTACCTGGAATCCTGTATTGATAGGGATTGCCCCACGGATCGTTGGGTACCCCCTTGCTCAGATAGGGCCCTGCCCATCTGGTTTCGCCGGAAGGCGCCTGCACCAGCGCACCCAGGCCGATATCCGCCGGCGGATAATGGCCGGTATCCAGGCGATACATGTCCAGCGCCTTGCCCAGGGCATCGATCTGCGCACGCGCCGCCTTGACTTCGGATTTGCCGATCTGGCTGAAATAGCGTGGCGCGACGTAGCCCACCAGCAGACCGATGATCACCATCACCACCAGCAGTTCCAGCAGCGTAAAACCGCGCGCCGGCCGTATTGCATAACGAACTCTAGCAATCATCCAGCACCTCCCTTAGATAAAAAGTACGCAAATTATAGGCAAAAAAAAAGTAACCGGCATAAAGCCGGTTACTTTTTTAGTCAAACTACAACCTTACGGTGCAGTGACAGACCATGCGCCAGTCTGGGTGTTCGGGCACATAGGATGCGACCAAGCATCCCAATAGCCGCCAGTACCAGTGAAGATCATTTCGTCACCCTTCAACCCAGCAGCCAGGGCCGTTTGACCGGTACCTGATGCATCGACATTGAAGTTGGTAATACCGAAAGTTGTAGAACCTGGTGCTGCAGACAGTGCACTACGTACTGTCCATGCAAAAGCATGATCACGGCACGAAGTGTCGCCGGACACGCCGACAGCACCGATCTTCTTGCCATTCTTGTACAGAGCCAGACCACCACCGAACACGTTGATGCCGCCAGGACGCTTGTTCACCATCGGATCCTTGGGAATACCAGCGACGATAGAACCGAATTGCGTACCAATACCAGTGTACGTAATGGCGGCGTTCACCGGGTTGCTATGCTGCAGACCATACAGGCTGTTGCCTTCCAGCACAGCTGAGTACAGGTTGGCAGTAGAGATGGCGTACTTGTCCACACTCAGCGAGTTGGCAGTGTTGGCCTTCTGCATGGAAATCACACGGCTGGCCAGCCATTGCACATTACTGGCACCATTAGCGCTGACATTAGTATCCTTAGCTGTGGTCTTGCCGGTAAAGCCAGTTCCCCATGGGTTGGAACCACCAGTATCAGTGGTCGACAAGCCCCAAGTAGTAGAACCAGCACCACCGGTCTTTGCGGATGGGGTTGTGGTTACGGCGCAAACCGTACCAGTCTCATCCACCAGCGTAACCCACATCGGCAGACCATAACCACCAGTATCGGTGTTGGCAGCAGACTTTACCGCATTGATCAGCACAGTTCCCAGCTTGGTCGTACCAGTGGCGCCCAAATCGGTTGTCAGCGTCTTACAAGTCGCCATCGCCGATGTAGATGCAAACGCCGTAGCCGCAAACAAACCTGCCACGAGCATACGAGTTTTATTCATATTAATTCTCCGTTCATAAAAGTATTCGAATAAAGTCTGTTCTCGATACCGCCCACTCGCCCAAGCACACTTCTAGATTGAGTGCCCGTTAAAGACCGCAGGGCAATACCATTGATCCCAAACTCGGTTTGATCTTAACCGAATTTAACGCGCCAATGCAAGCGCTAAGCTGCAAACCATTGCAGCAATCTCGCGGCCAGTTGCTTAATGGCAACATGTGCAGCCCGGACTTGACGTTGTCCTGCGGAATAAGGTCTACTTTGCACGATGCGCCAAACGTTCATCCTCGAATAATCCACCACCCCAATTAGAGCTGTTAACACCCATATGCAAAGCACATTCATTTCCCGTTTTGGCCCGGTCATCGCAGCCAGCGCCATCCTGCTCCTTTCCGCTGCCTCGTTATCGATATTTACCCCATATTACGCAGGCGCCCTTGACCTGAAGTGGGTAGGCATTGCCGTAATGGCGATCATTTTTCTGGGGGCCGGCACTCTGTCCATCCTCAGAATGCGGACAAACATCCCTCTGGATAAGCTCGATTGGCTGGTGGGCGCTTTTTTTCTGTATGCCGCGGTGTCTCTCTCCTGGTCGGCCGATCCGCGCGGCGGGGCTTATTTTCTGCTGTTTTTTGTTCCGCTATGGGTGATATTTACCTATTTCAAGAATACCCCTAGTGCATCAGCCGGTATTGCTGCATGCTGCGGCATCACGATCGCGGCTATTACCGTCATGCTGGTCCAGCATTTTCCGATCAAGGTCACCGGTTTGTTCTGGCCAGAGTTTTCCCAAGGACTCGACAGCAGCAACGCTGCCTTGATCTGGGCCGGTTTCTTCAATCACAACTTCATGACGGAGTTTCTGCTGCTGGCGCTGCCCTTCATGGCCGTCACCGCATGGCTGAGTCGCCGCGCAATCTACATCTGGCTGCCCGTTATCGGGGCGATGGGGTGGATACTGTATTTTCTGGTCACGGCCAACCCCAGCAAGATCGAGTTTCTGGTCCTGCCCGGGGCATTGCTGGCATATCTGACTTATCTGGTGTGGCGCAAGCACCCGCGGGCCGCACTGATCGGAGTCGCCATTGCCCTGGCCACCGCCGTCATGCTGGCCGCCGTGTTCTGGGACAAAAATTTCTCCTTCGCGCAAAACAGCATCAAGCAATCGGTGCTTCCGCGGTTCATGCTGTACTGGAACGTGTTTTTCATGTGGCTGGACAAGCCGCTGCTGGGGCATGGTGCCGGCGGCTTCGAAGCCGCTTACCCGCTGTACCAGGAACTGTTCATGAACCGCATGCCGGAACTCGGGCTGCAAGGGCTGGCGAGCAAATTCAAGACCGCTGGCGCCGTGCATAACGAATACCTGCAATTCCTCGCCGAATTCGGCCTGGCAGGCATCGCCATCATCACCGCGGCAGCCATGACGCTGGTCCGTGCTGCACGCAAGACTGAAAAATTCGAACCCGTCACGCTGGCAGCGATTGCAGCAATCGGCTTCGTCGCCATCAACGCCTTCATCGAGTTTCCATTGCAGATGCCGTCAACGGCACTGATAACAGCCATTGCTCTCGGCCTCATCGCCAACAGCACCCGCAATGCGCTGCCGTCTTTCAGCCTGCCGCTGGCGCGAGTTCCAAGAATTTCGGTTGCTCTAGCGGCGCTGGCCATCATTTCAGGCATCGCCTATTCCGCCTATCGCTATGATGCGAGCCAGCGAGAATTCTCTCTGGTATACAGGCTGCACGATTCCGATCCCGCCACCGCTTACGCACACCACATCAAAACCCTTGAGCTCAACCCCCTCAACCCCAAGGCACGCGCGCTGCTCTACGAGTCGCTGCACCAGTGGAACCTCGCTCTTGGCACACCCCCGCTGCCTGCAAAAGAGAACGACGCGATTTTCAAGACCAGCTTGAGTGCTGGCCCTCAGGAGCTCATGCTGGTCAGGCGCGTCCAGTATTTATTGGATACAGGCAGGCTGAAATCCGACAAGGCAGAAATCGAGCGCTGGCTGGCTCAGCTCAAGAAGCATGCCTTTTTCCGTACCGATGTCTGGATTGCCGATGCCTATTACCACCTGCTGACAGGCAACCGAGATATCGCGATGAAGTCGCTCGAACGTGCCAGATCCGCTCCCCATGATCCAACCGAAAACCCTCGCGTTCTGATTGCCCAGGATCAGCAAATGTTTGCCTTGTTCCAGATGATAAGCAGTCCGAAAGCGGGACACGACCAGGCGTTCCCAATCGAATAGCCAGCACATATTGCACAAAGCCTGTTGACCAAAAGGCGACGAGTCATTATCATGGCGCCTCTTTCGATTCCCCGATAGCTCAGTTGGTAGAGCAACGGACTGTTAATCCGTGTGTCCCTGGTTCGAGCCCAGGTCGGGGAGCCAAATAAAAACAATGGGTTAGGTATAGACACCTAACCCATTTGTCTTTTTATGGACTCCACATGACCATCTTGTGGCCAGCTTTCGAAACGACTGGCAGGTTTTCTTGCTCGTTATTAGTTGCATCCGCACTATTCTTCTAAGAAGATCGTATATGCTGAGCTTGTACAAGCTCCATGCTGGATCGCAAACAATACTTCGGCTATAGTGACTGGCCATGATCGAGATAAAACAAACCAGCCCAAAAGAATTCCAGATTACCGACCAGACCGGTTCTGTCCGCGGACTTATTGTGGAGAGTATCGGGTTCTGGGTAGTGCAACTGGACAACAATACGCCCAAGGCTTGCGAGAGTTACGAGCGAGCAGTTACGTTAGCCAAAGAACATTGCAACTGCCAGGCTTCTGACTAAAGCAGACTCCGCCCAAGCAGCTATCCAGCGTACTGCTGGCATGTCACAGGAGGCAGAATGCGCTTGCTTTCATGGAACATTCAATGGGGCTGCGGATGCGACGGGCATGTGAACTTTTCGCGCATCGCCGATGTGATTTGCCAATTTGATGCCGACGTCATATGTCTGCAGGAAGTGGCCGTCAATCACCCCGGACTTGCAGGATCCTCTGGCGAAGACCAGGTCGCGATTCTCGGCGGCCATTTTCCCGGTTACTCTGCCCATTACGGCATCGGTAGCGACCTTGCCGGCGAGAACGGCAAGCGACGGTTGTTCGGCAATCTCATATTGAGCCGGCTGCCTGTCCTGCAGGTATTGCGCCACTCGTTGCCTCAGCATGCCGACGGCATGAATCCGGGCATGCCCAGAATGGCATTGGAGGCGATTATTGCGGCAAAAGGCCAGGCGCTGAGGGTGATTACAACCCATCTGGAGTATTACTCGCTTGACCAGCGTACCTCCCAGCTTGAACATCTCAGGAGAATCCACGAAGAGGCTTACTCCTGCACTCTGGCACCGCCTGTCACGCGCGATCTCGACCCGCCATTCAGGCAACCGCCCCGCCCGATCTCAAGCATTTATTGCGGCGATTTCAATTGCGAACCGCATGCAGCCGAGCTTCAAATATTCACCCAGCCATTCGGCAGCGGAGCCCCGCGCTTGCATGACGCGTGGTCTCTGGCACACCCAGGGGTACCGCATGCCTGCACGGTGGGGTTGAACGGATGCGCATGGCCAGACCGAAGGTATTGCTGCGATTACTTTTTCGTTTCCGAGGATTTGTGCGGGAGCGTTAAGAACGTAGTGGTCAACCAAGACACAGATGCGTCCGACCATCAGCCAGTCATGCTTGAGTTAGCTTTGGTCAACGCCTGATGCCCCGGGCCTGTGGCCCTTGTTTCCATGTGAGCCAGTATGCATACGCTGCCCGCAAAGAACTCTTGCTCTCGGGTAGGCGTATACGAAGGCGGGGACGGCTGATCCCGGTAGCTCCTACTCAGGCAAGTTGCCCGCCGGTGAGCGGAACAAAGCTGACCGGCAAAATGCTCGATTCGTGAATTCGGCCACTATCCTCATCTTTTTGCACCAATACCAGTTCCTGCGTCTGAAAGGGTCTGCCGACCGGAATTACCAGCCGGCCCCCGGGCCTGAGTTGATCGAGCAACGGCGGCGGAATCCGGGGAGTTGCGGCAGTCACGATCATGGCATCATATGGGGCATGCTCGGGCCAGCCCTGGTTGCCATCGCCGACCTGCACTACGGCATTGCGGTACCCCAACTCCATCAACCTGGCAGCTGCACTCCGCCCCAACGGCTCGACAATCTCGATGCTGTACACCTGCCCTGCCAATTCTGCCAGCACAGCCGTCTGGTAGCCGCATCCAGAACCGATCTCAAGTACGCGGGAAGTCTTGTCCAGCCTTAGCAACTCGGTCATCAGGGCAACGATATAGGGCTGGGATATGGTCTGGCCGTAGCCGATGGATAGCGGGTGGTTGCCGCAGGCAAAAGCCTCCTGCCCCGCCGGCACGAACAGGTGGCGCGGCACCCTGCCCATTGCCGCCATGACTTGTGGGGAGAACTCGGCCAGCCCGGTCAATGGCGCCGTTTCCCGTGCCATCAAGGCGATTTCCGCCAGCAAGGCACGGTAGCCGGGTTTCATGCCGGTTTCATTGCTACCCTGCATCATCCATGCGGCGGCGCCGGGGAAACGAGCCTTCTATGCCACCGGCCTGCGGGCAGGCGGCAGCAGCCCAGCCTTGGCCAGATGCCCGTGCAGCTCTGCCGGTGATACCTTGCAGAAGTTTTTGGCCATCTCGCGCACGGTGAAATCGTGTTTGCCCGCGATTACATCGCGCAGCAGGCCAAGCATGCGCTTTTCCGCGGTAATGATCAGACTGGCCCCTGCCTTGCCCTGCATGCGCTCTACTGCGTGGCCCGCCACCATGGCAGCGAAGCGTCTCTCGTATTCCATACGATGCTGTTCGCGATGGTCGTCGTAGCCATGCGCACCGCCGGGACTGCCAGAGCGGCCACCGGTATTGTCGGACCACAAGGCGTTAGCGGCAACCTCGCACTCGGGATTGACAAAGGTTTCCAACTCGACCAGATGGGGGCCGGACTCGTTGGCTGCCAATTGCGTCTCGGGCAGCGTGAAAAAGCGCGCATGAGCGCCATTCGCGGCAATTACCAAAGTCTGCATGACGAACTCCTGTCTTATTGGAAAGCGAAATCATTTGTCAGAACAACAGGTTTTCTGCGCGGTGCGGGCGAGATCTCGCCACGGGCATAACCACAGGTGATAGGCACTATTGGGGAAAACTGGTCAGGCAATCCCAGCATAGCCTTGACTTCTGCCAGCGTCAGCGCCGGCAGAACACTGCCGACGACACAGGTGCCCAAGCCCATGGCGCAGGCGGCCAGCATCAGATTTTCGGCGGCAAGCCAGCAATCGGCAGCAACGAACGGCCCGCTAGCTGTCGAACCGATGATAATCAAGGTACCGGCATCGTAGAAAAAATTGAAATCCGGCCGGGAAAACTCGTCAATGAAAGGCACAACCCCGTTCTCTACTGCGGCACGGTATATTTCCTCCCGGAACAATGGCTTGGCCAGGTCGGACAGGCTTTGCAGCAATTTTCTGTCCTGCACGACGGCAAAAACCCAAGGCTCCCCGTGCATTGCGGTAGGCGCCCTGACGGCCGCTTCCAGCAGCGTGTGCAGCTGGGTGTGATCGATTTCCTTTGCCGTATAGCTGCGCACCGAGCGCCTTGCCAGAATCGCCTCGAAAACATTCATTTCCATTCCGCGGTCGTCATGCATGATGGAGACCCCAAACCCACCGACAATGCAGCCAACATACCAACAATCAGTGTGACAGGTAATCCGCGCGACCACGTATAGCGGGCGGTCAGTGCAATCCGGCCTCCTGGGCTATGCGCGCCAGATCAAGCAGGGTGGCAGCACCCGTTTTTTGCATGATGCGGCCTTTGTGGATCTCCACGGTACGATGGCTGATGCCGAGACGACGGGCGATTTCCTTGTTGGGATGACCGGCAACGGCCAGCAGCATGACTTCCCGCTCTATCTCGGTTATGCTGGCCAGCCGCGCGGTAAGCAAATGGCTCATTTCTGCCTTGGCATGCATTTGCGCGCTGAGCTTGAGCGCGGCACGGATGCTTTCCAGCAAGGCATCGGCGGTCACCGGCTTGGTCAGAAAGTCCACGGCGCCGGCCTTGATCGCCTTGACGCTCATGGGAATGTCGCCATGCCCCGTCAGAAACACCGTCGCCAGATGAACACCGCGCCGCAACAACTCTTCATGCAGTTGCAGGCCGTCCATGCCGGGCATGCGCACGTCGATAACAGCACAACCGCACCACTCCGGCCGACACGCCGCGAGAAACGAGTCCGCTCCGTCGTAGGTATCGACTTTCAAACCTTCCTGCTCGATCAGCAGTTTCAATGAATCCCTTACAGCGGCATCGTCATCAACGATGAATATTTTCGACGACTCGTTCATATGGCAAATGGCAAAGTGAAGTGAAAAACAGCACCCGATCTTGAATCGGGGTCGACCCAGAGTTGACCGCCATGCGCCTCGACCAGCGCACGACTGATGGCAAGCCCCAACCCGATTCCTTTGGGTTTGGTTGTAAAAAATGGTTCAAAAATCCGGCTGATAGAATTGGCGTCCAGACCCGGCCCGCTATCCTGCACCGTGATATGAGCCATGTCCATGCCCTCCATGGTGCGTACCGTGATCGTGATGGCGGCAACCGGTACCCCGGCTTCGCGCATGGCTTCGACACCGTTACTCAACAGATTGATCAGGACTTTCTGTACCTGCATGCGGTTGCCCAGCACCGGCGGTAGATATTCTTCCAGTTGCAATACTGGGTGGAATCCGCCATACCCATCATTCTGCGCAATCGCGACCGCCTCCCGTACCACGCTGTTGATATCCATCGGCTCAGATACGAGCTCGCCTTTGTGCAGAAAATCCAGCAGTTCATGCAGGGTGCGACCGGCGCGATGCGACTGTTGCACACAGTTTTCGAGAGCGCTATTCAATTGATCCGAAGCCGCCGGGCAAGTCTTCAAACTGCGTAGCGCCACTTCGCTATAGGCGGAAATGGCCGCCAACGGCTGGTTGAGCTCATGTGCGATGGCCGAGGCGGTATGGACCGCCACCTGCTGTTTGGCCAAGGACTCCATTTCTGCACGTTGTGCACGCAACTTGCGATGCATCATCTTTTGCCTGGAAATATCCTGCATGACCCCCACCAGGCGCACGGCACGACCGGCCTCGAAGAACACCCGACCGGCTGTAGATACCCAACGTTCACTACCATCGCTTTTGGAAATGACGCGGAATTCGGCACTGTATTCGCCATTGCCGGCAGGATCGGTCGCGCGGTCGATAGCAGCCTGCCTGGCCGCACGATCTTCCGGATGGACACCGGCAATAAACTGTTCGAACGATACCTCGTCATCCGGGGCCAGCCCCCATAGCTCGCGCGACCGCTCATCCCAATGCAGCACATTGCTAAGCAGATCCCGGTCGAAAATACCCAGGCGCGCCGCCTGTTTGGCCAGACGCAGCCGCTCCTCGCTGGCTCGCAGCTCCTGCTCGGCACGGTAGCGACGCGAGGCATTGTACAGCGTGACCAGAATCAAAGACTGGCCTTGCTCGACCAGCGGACTAAGGCTGATATCCACCGGGAACTCCCTGCCGTCGCCGCTCAAGGCGACCAGTTCCCCGACATCCCCCATGGAGCGCGGCTTGGGCGGGTGGGTAAACGACTCCCGTAGCGAAACATGTCGCGCGCGATAGCGCTCCGGCATCAGCGCCTCGACGGAGAGGCCGACGAGTTTCCCCTGCGCATAGCCAAGCAGGTGGTGCGCCGCAGGGTTGGCCATGACGACATTGCCGCCATCGTCAGCCAGCAGCATGGCATCGACCGCTGCATCGAACAGCGTTTGAAAGCTCATGTTCTCGAGTATCTGGCTCAAATTCAGTCCCTGGTTACATGTCTAATAGTAAAGAATAGCCTGCTCGACATCAATTGCCCGGCACGTAAGGGTAATCCCTTACGTGCTTGCGCGGATTACCTCCGCCGGTGGCGTCATGTATCTTGCGGCAATCGGTAACGTGTGCGGCTGCCTTTTATGCAAGCCATCATCCACATCACACGCTGCCGTCGTTTTTTACCGATTTTCGGACAGGAGGATTCCCGTGAAAACTGGCAAAACTCGCAGCAAAACCGGCAGAAACTCAGCCCCCCACTCATCCCCTGAATCCGGATCCGCCAGCAACGCTATCGACTGGGAATCCCGGATTGCCGTTGCCGCCTATTACAAGTCCGAATCACGCGGCTTCACCCCTGGCTATGAACTCAATGACTGGGTAGATGCCGAGAAGGAGCTGACCGACTGGATGTCGACCGAGATGGAGGAAGAATCATGCTAGCCGCCTCAGTAGCCTTGATAGAAACGGCAACGACGATAACAGGCAAGTATGCTCGCGCCGCTGCCATGGATCCTTTGGCCGTTGTGACGCTGACCGATCGGGGAATGATCAAGGAATGCAGCCAGGCCCTGGGCAAGCTGCTTGGCTATCAACCCAGCAAACTGATCTGGAAGCACATCTCCCTGTTGTTGCCGGATCTCGCTGACATCCAGTTGATCAAAGGCGGGCAGATCAATCCCCGTTTGCACTTTCTCTCCCGCGTAGGCCACCGCTTTCAAGTCTCAGTTCCCGGTGCGGCCAGGTTGGCCAGCAACCTTTTCTTTGTGCTCGTGGAGAGTTCAGGGCGATGCGACATGCGCATCATTATCAGCCCGATAGGCATTGAAGATACGCCGGCATGATTTACCGCTCGACTATGCAGTCAGCATAGTCATCCTGTCGGATTGTCATCGATGCAGGATCATGGCAACTTAGCCCGTCCTATGCCTCGGCCGGCAAGTAGCCATCGGATCAGACCTTCTTCAGAAAACAGG
>Ga0172373_10001346_pt1 | contig 40024 bp, 36 predicted proteins | sample Lak10m_2_FD_114546 | JGI IMG/M metagenome (GOLD analysis project Ga0172373, IMG submission 114546) | Freshwater microbial communities from Kabuno Bay, South-Kivu, Congo - kab_092012_10m | ecosystem: Environmental > Aquatic > Freshwater > Lake | place: Democratic Republic of the Congo... | reverse complement strand
CCACCGGCGATGGTTGACACGTTCTGGATCGTCGTTCCGGTCAGCGTCCGATTGCCGCCAGCCAAAGTGACTGCGCCGTTATAGATCTGCGTGCCGGTGGTAGTGACATCAGCACCCAACGTAATGGCGCCGGATACCTCAAAGTTGGTGACCCCGGTGATCGCTCCACCGACGCTGGCATCCCCGGTGATGGTCAAGGCATTGCTGCCGCCCGCCAGTGTCGATAAAAGGCTAACCGTACCGGCTCCAGAATTGAGCACGGTACCAGGCGCTGTTAGCGTAACGGCGCTGTTGAAACCGATATTGCCGCCGCCGGAGGTAACGTTCGCACCCAGGCCAATGCCCGACGAACCCGTCAAACTGATTGCACCACCAGCCGTCTCCAGCGCCTGCGCGATATTCAGGACACCGCCCTGGGCATCCAGCGTCAGGGCTCCGGTACCCGTGTTGGTCACTGACGCATTAACCTCGATACCGGCCGCAGCGCTAATAGTCAATTGATTGCTGCTGCTATAACTGCCGGGCGCCTGAATCCTGATGAGACCGGTTTCAGTTCCCGTTGGCGGCGTACCGACCGTGGTGATGATCACATCACCACCGCCTAACCCGCCGGCGCCCGTAATGGTGTCCCAGCCCAGCGTGGAAACCAGGGCATCACCACCCAGTGGTGCGAATGGCGAAGTACCGCTGACATCAACATCACCGGTGGCGACAATATCAAGGTCCGCCGGATCCAGCAGCAGCAAACCCGCCTTGCCCCGTGGTGCCATCGTGTTCACGATGCCGTCGTAGGTCAGTCCACGCTTGCCGGAGATCTCGACAAAACCGCCATTGCCGGACTGCATGCCACCGCGGGCAGTAACAGTCCCGAGCGCACGCGTCACCTCGTCCGCCCAGAAAATCACCTTGCCGCCGTTGCCCACGAGCACCGCATCGGCATTAACCCGTGCATCCCGCGCGAAGAAGGTGCGCGATGCATTTTGTATCGCGGAATTTTTACCCTGATAGTCACCACCAATCAGCGCGACGCCGCCACCGGTCGATCCCGAAACATCAATCCGTGCAGTGCCCGCCAGCCCAACCTGATCGCCGAGTACATGGACAGTGCCGCCTGCACCTTGCGTTCCAACAGCCTCCACCGTTCCGGCCACCCACGCTGTGCCGAATTCAGCCTGCACGGCAACTTTTCCGCCCTGTGGTCCGTTTGCGGTAACAGTACTGCCTTCATCGAGCGTGACATCCTTAACGGCCTTGAAAACAACCTTGCCGTTTTCGCCCATCACTGCCGTGTTGGCACTGACAGTACCGCCGTGACGGACCAGCGTTCCGTACATACCGATGCGACCACCCGCCGCGATCAATTGCCCGAGGTTCAGCGCCTTGTTGTCGGGAGCTGTCACCTGCACGCGGATTTCCGGAGTCTGGGAATCGACCAGTTCAACACTATTACCCGCCGCAAGCAGAATCTCGCCCTGCGGACTGCGGATGATCCCGCTGTTCTGCACATCATTGCCGACGAGATAAACCACACCGCCAGACGCGGTGTTGATCGTGCCCTGATTGACGACACCGCCTGCCCCGGGAACCGCAGCGAAACGCATGCGTCCGGCAATAAAATCCGTGTCGGAGATGTTCAGTGTCGAAGCCACGAATCCGGCGACATCGATGTTAGCGCCCGGACCAATGGTGATGCCGTTCGGATTGACCAGGAACACGCGACCGTTCGACTGCAACGTACCCAGCAGCGCCGACGGATTGATGCCCACCACGCGATTGAGCACACTGCTCGACTGCGACTGCTGGATAAAGCGGGCAATCTCGTTACCCGCAATGGAAAACCCCTGCCAGTTGATGACAGTACCGGGGGTATTGGTGACCGTTAGCGTATTGCCTTGCGTCGAAAAACCGGCCTGACCATGCGCAACGGCCGGGCCCGTGGGATTTGCCAGAGCACTACCGACAGCAAAGCACGACGCGACCGCCGCCGACAGCGTTGCGCGTCGCCATTCAATCCGGTGCCCCTTGTCACGCCCTCGCCGCATCGATCTCCCCGAACCGCTGAACCCGTGCGTTGTCGACTCGTCTCTACGACCATCTGCTCGCGTTGTTTATCGCGGATCAGTGTAGTCCCAGTCCTGCTGAGGCAATATGAACCCGATCACACTGCGCAAAAGCCAGAAAAATAGCTAAGTATATGTATTTATTAATAAAATACAAATTCCCTAGAATACATATCCGACAGTCACGTGCCAACGGTTGCCGTGGGTACGCCCCGTCGATGTGCCGGATTGCGTCCCGTCATGCAAGACCTCGGCAAAATCAGCCTTGATTGTGACGTTCGTTCCATAGTTCATGCGCAAGCCGAAACCGATGCTGTCGAGGCTGACGCTTTTCAATTCGCCGGGCTGCGGGTTGTTGCGGATCACATGTCCGGTGTCATAAAAAGTGAGCAGGCGAAACTTGGCCTTGTCCATGCCCAGCATGGTGCCGAGTTCCGGCGTATAGATTTCCCAGTTCGACCGGTAGCCTTTGTCGTTTGACGTGTAACGCTCGTTAAACCCGCGTATGCTTTCGGATCCTCCCAGACCAAATTGCTCTGCAGCAATGAGCGCGTCGCGCGAATACTGGGCATCGGCCTTCACGCGAAACTGCCAGTCCTTCTGGAAAATGCCGCTGATAGTCCCGCCGAATCGCGTTGTTCGATAAGCGGCACGGGCCCCGGTGCGCGAAGCTTTGAACGCTTCGTCGGTTCCGTCATTGCCACCAGGAATGTTCTGTGCAACACCAAAATAAAAACTGTACTCGCGGCGTTCCTGCTTGAGCTGGGCGCCATAGGTCACACTGAGCGGATGCACGGTGATATCCGGAACAAAATTGAACGCACCTCCAACCGGCGTTACCAGATTCTGGTAGGCGCGATAGTCGAGTCCGTAAACAATGCGGTGCTCAAGATCACCAAAACGGCTCAGGTTCTGGTTGTAACGGGCCGCATAAATCGCGCCCTGTCCCGAGACGTCGAACAAGTTTTGCACCGTACCCGAATCCACTGTCGAGTAACCGCCGATCAGGTCGATCGAGTCACCGCGACCGTATAAGGGAATGCGATAACCGAGACCAAACACCTCGACGTCATTGGTGTTCTGGGGCGATGTGATGTACTGCACCGTCAGCACATGATCCCGGTCAAACAGGTTGGCATGCTGAACGGCAAACCCGCTCCTGTACATGCCGGTTTCCTTGTTACCCGTGTTATCGACATTGATGCTGTAACGCAACGGCGGAACGTCGGCGACACGAATCACCGCATCGACCTCACCTTCGGTGGCGGCCGGCCGCAACAATACTGCACTTTGTTTGGCAGGATTTTCATTAGCCACGCGCATGCTGGCCGATATTTCACTGGTCAGTGGCGTCCGACCGGGTGACAGCGAGGGCACGCTGCGACGCGCATTTTCAGCGCTGAAATGCTCATTTCCTTCGACCAGCACGCGTGCCACGCGGGGCTCAACCACCCGGAACGTCACATCACCACGTTCGAGTTCCTGCTCGGGCAACGTAACCTGGATGCCAGCGAAACCGCCCTGCTGATAAAGATCCTGCAGCGCCTCAAGCGCCCGCTGAACGTCGCCGAAATCTTTTTGCCGGCCGACAAAGGGAGCAAGACCGCGATCAATGTCCGCCTGCAACAGCAGCGTATTGCCTTCAATCCGGTAACTGCGAATGTCAAAACGCAGCGAATCGGAAGGCGCGTCCGTCGTAATGATGTCCGCCTGCGCAAGCATCAATGGTGCATGATTGGCCACTTCTGCCGTAAAGACCGTGCCCCGAAATGACGGCAGCAATGGATCGGCAAACTCGAGCTCATCGCTACGGACAAGAACAATACCGGTGCCTTCGGCACGAGCAATGCCCGCACCAGCCATTGCCTGGACGCATAACAGGGTAACCACAACCACACGCCCTGACGTCACTATCCCCTTGCAGCGACAGACCATCGTCCCCATTTCCATGTGACGCTAATCAAAATAAAGTTTGCGGATTTTTCGTGCTCGGCGAAGCTGGTTTTCATTATATAGCAAGGGGTTACGCACGATGCTCTGGAGCGGGCGTTATCGCCCGCGCCGCGCCAACCTGTTAAAGTTGTGTTTTATTCAATTCACCTTCACCAGAACCCATGACCTCCATCACCAAACACTGCCGTGTTCTCATCCTTGGCTCCGGCCCCGCCGGCTACTCCGCTGCCGTTTATGCCGCCCGCGCCAACCTCAAACCCGTGCTGATTACCGGCATGGCCCAGGGCGGCCAACTGATGACTACCACCGACGTTGACAACTGGCCAGCTGACGCCGACGGTGTGCAAGGTCCGGAGCTGATGGAGCGGTTCCAGAAACATGCCGAACGCTTCAATACCGAGATGGTTTTTGACCACATACATACGGTGAAGCTTAAGGACACGCCAATCACGCTGATCGGCGACCAGGGCAGCTACACCTGCGACGCGCTGATCATCGCCACCGGCGCCTCCGCGATGTACCTCGGCCTGCCCTCGGAAGAAAAGTTCATGGGCAAGGGCGTGTCCGGCTGTGCCACCTGCGACGGATTTTTCTATAAAAATCAAGATGTTGCAGTCATCGGCGGCGGCAACACTGCGGTTGAAGAAGCGCTGTACCTCACCAACATCGCCAAACACGTCACCATCGTCCATCGTCGCGACAAATTCCGTGCTGAAGCCATCCTCATCGACAAACTCAATGAGCGCGTCGCCGCGGGCAAAGCGACCGTCATGTGGGATCACACACTTGACGAAGTGCTCGGCGACAACACCAGCGTCACCGGCATGCGCATCAAACACGCCAAGACCGGCGCCACCACCGACAAACAGCTGCAGGGCGTGTTCATCGCCATCGGCCACAAGCCGAATACGGACATTTTCGAAGGCCAGCTGGACATGAAAAACGGCTATATCGAAACCAAAGGCGGCAACACCGGCAACGCGACGGCCACCAGCATTCCTGGCGTGTTCGCCGCCGGTGACGTGCAGGATCACATCTACCGTCAGGCCGTCACCAGCGCCGGTACCGGCTGCATGGCGGCGCTCGACGCGCAACGTTATCTGGAAAGCAAAGGCCTGGTCTGATCGCAGACCGGACCGGGAGAATGCGCTGTGAAACGGAAACATCCGCACAGCGCCTCCGTTCCGCCTGAAGAATCCGAACTGCTGCGCGCTGCGCTGGCGGATGTGCAACCGTTGCCGCGCCTCAATCGCGCCGCACTGATCAGACCCAAACCCCTTCCCATCGCCGCGCAGCGTCAGCGCGACGAACAGGAAGCGCTGCGAGATACCCTCAGCGACAACCCGGCCTGGGAACAGGGTCTTGAAACCGGCGAAGAACTGCTGTTCCGCCGTGACGGCCTGTCACAGGAACACATCCGCAAACTGCGGCGCGGCCACTGGAAAATCCAGGATCACCTTGATCTGCACGGACACACCGTCGCCGAAGCGCGTCCGCTGACTGCCGCGTTCCTCGCCCGTGCCATCCGCAACAGTCTGCGCTGTGTGCGTATCGTTCACGGCAAGGGACTCAGTTCGCCGAACCGCGAACCGGTATTGAAGAAAAAACTGTCGGGATGGCTGGCGCAGCGGGATGAAGTACTGGCCTATTGCCAAGCGCCGCAGACCGAGGGCGGCGGCGGCGCCGTGCTGGTGCTGCTGAGGGGATCCCGCAACAGCAGCAAATGAAGCCGCAGAACTAGACGGCTGCTTCGTCGGTTTCGCCGGTTCGGATGCGAATCACCTGTGCAACATCGCTGACAAAAATCTTGCCGTCGCCGATCTTGCCGGTACGCGCAGCCTTCACCATCGCATCTATGGCGGCATCCAGCATCTTGTCGGCCACGACCACCTCGACTTTGACCTTGGGCAGGAAGTCGACGACATATTCAGCACCACGATAAAGCTCAGTGTGCCCCTTCTGCCGACCGAAACCCTTCACCTCGGTCACGGTCAATCCGCTGACACCGATCTCGGACAGCGCCTCGCGCACCTCATCCAGCTTGAACGGCTTGAAAATCGCTTCGATTTTTTTCATGATGGCTCCAGCATACGCGGTGGTTGACTGAAAAGAATAACACAGGACTGAGCGGTGAACCGCTCAGTGCCTGAACTTGTTGGTAATCGGATAGCGCCAGTCCTTGCCGAACCCGCGATTGGTAATACGGATACCAACCGGTGCCTGACGCCGCTTGTATTCGCTGATGCGCAACAGCCTGACCACCTTGTCGACATCGTCCTGCGCAAATCCCATGGCAATGATCTCCTGCGGACTGCGGTACTGCTCGACATAGGCCTCCATGATTGCGTCAAGCACATCATACGGCGGCAGACTGTCCTGATCCTTCTGATCGGGCCGCAGTTCCGCCGATGGCGGGCGCTCAATGACACGGCGCGGAATCACCGGACCCAAAGAATTGCGGTATTCGCATAACCGGTAAACCAGCGTCTTCTTGATGTCCTTCAGCACCGCGAAACCGCCGGCCATGTCGCCGTACAGCGTCGCGTAACCCGTGCCCATCTCGCTCTTGTTGCCGGTGGTCAGCACGATGGCGCCGGTCTTGTTGGACATCGCCATCAGCAAGGTGCCGCGGATGCGCGCCTGCAGGTTTTCTTCCGTGACATCCTCCTTCAGCCCGCGGAACTCTTCCGCCAGCGCCGAGCAAAAAGCGTCATACATCGGACGGATCGCAATTTCCGAATACCTCACCCCCATGATCCTTGCCTGCGCGCTGGCGTCCTCGCAACTCATGCCTGCGGTGTACTGCGACGGCATCATGACCGCGTGCACCTTGTCGGCGCCCAACGCATCAACGGCGACCGCAAGGGTCAGCGCCGAATCGATGCCGCCGGACAAACCCAGCAATGCGCCGGGGAATCCGTTTTTACCCAGGTAGTCGCGCACCCCGAGGGTCAGCGCGTTATAGACATCCTGCTCAAGCGTCGAGACAGGCGCGATCTCTCCCTTGACAGGCACTCCGCCCACCAGATCAACGAGTGCCAGCGCCTCCCTGAACGCGGGAAACTGGTGCGTCAACTCGCCGCGACCATCCACGGCAAACGACGCGCCGTCGAACACCAGTTCATCCTGACCGCCCACCTGATTGGCGTAAACAACGGACATGCCGGTCTTGCCGATACGCTCACGCACGACCTCATAACGCGTCAGCTGCTTGTTGACATGGTAGGGCGAGGCATTCAGGACCAGCAACAACTGCGCGCCGGCATCTCGCGCCGCCCGCGCCGCAGGCTCCTCCCACACATCCGCACAGATGTTGATGCCAACCCGTACGCCCTCGTGATCGAACACGCAGGGCGAATCGCCGGAATCAAAATAACGCTCCTCGTCAAACACCGTGTAGTTGGGCAGCGTGCGTTTGAGATAGGTGGCAATGACCTTGCCGTCACGAATCACCGACGCAGCGTTGTAGCGCTTGCCGCCGGTCTGGTGGGGGTGCCCCAGCACAAGCGTGATCCCCGACAATTCATCAAGAAGCCGCTGAAACGCCTGGTCGCAACCGCGAAAGAAATCATCCCGCAGCAGCAGATCCTCCGGCGGATAGCCGGACAGTGCGAGTTCGGTGGTCAGCAGCAGACTGGCGCCTGCGGCCTTTGCGCGCCGAGCGGCATCGGCAATTTTTGCGGCATTCCCTTCGAGGTCGCCGACCGTGACATTGAGCTGTGCAATCGCTATTTTCATGACGCTAATATATCATCGGCCTGCGCATACTTTGCGCAATCCGGTGAACCCCGATACCCATGCTGCACTGGCTGCATTACCATCGCGCAAAGCTGCTGCTTGCCCTGCATCGCCATGACGCTGCCCTTGCAGCATTCAGGGCAGCGCTTGCCGCCGATCCGCAGTTTGCGCTCGCCGCCGCTGCCGCGGGTTTTCAGGAAGCGTCCCGCGGTCACTGGGACAGTGCCGCCGCTTTTTTCCAGCAAGCCCTCGAAATCGAACCTGAAAATCCCGAGTTCTGCTTCAATCTGGGCTACATCCGCCAGCAACAAAACCGGGATGAAGAAGCGCTCAGCTGCTTCGAGCGCACCATTGCCGTCCGGCGCGGCCTTGACCGGGCATGGTTCGGTCTCGGCATGGTCCACAAACGGCGCGGCAACACCGCCAAAGCCATCGAAGCCTTCAAGGTCGCGGCCGAACTGCAGCCCTTGAATCCCCATGCCTTCTACGAACTGGCAATGGCCCGCCATGCGCTGGATGAACCGCAGGAAGTCGACCGGATCATCCGGCAGGTTTCCACTTTTGACCCGGAAATGACCCGCCGACTGATCCGTGAAACGGGCCGCCGCCCGGAGGGCGTGCACCTGCAGTGAATCTGCATGCGGCGACATCGCTGGCCGACGTTGATCCACTGGCCTGGAACAGGCTGGCCGGTGATGATCCCTTTCTGCAGCATGCCTTTCTCCACGCCCTGCACGACACCGGTTGCGCCTGCCCGGAAACCGGCTGGACACCGCAGTACCTCCTGTTACACCTGAATGGCGAACTCGCCGGGGCATTGCCGCTGTATCTGAAGGAACATTCCTACGGTGAATACGTGTTCGACTGGGCCTGGGCCGATGCCTACCAGCGCCACGGGCTCGCTTATTACCCCAAACTGCTCAGCGCCATTCCTTTCACCCCTGTCGTCGGGATGCGCGTGCTCGCTCGGGAACCCGTACACCGCGATGCACTGATCACCGGCGCCCTGCAATTTGCCGAGCGCAGCGGCATCTCGTCACTGCATATCCTGTTTCCGACGGATACCGACCTTGGAGACCTGGCCCGTCATGGCCTGATGCTGCGCCAGGGCGTGCAATTCCACTGGAGCAACAACAGTTATGCCGATTTTGAAGAATTCCTGGCGCAACTCAGCCACGACAAGCGCAAGAAAATCCGCCAGGAGCGTCGCAAGGTTCGAGAGACCGGGATTACCTTCGACTGGCTGGAGGGACCGGCAATCACTGATGAGGATTGGCGTTTTTTTCACCGCTGCTACCGCCAGACTTACCGTGAACACCACTCCTCGCCCTACCTGAACCTTGAATTCTTCAGTCGCATCGGTGCAGCGATGCCAGGTAACTTTGTGCTGGTACGCGCCCTGCGCGAAAACAAGCCGATTGCAGCCTCGCTGCTGGTGCGCAACGCAACGCGGCTCTTCGGCCGCCACTGGGGCGCGATCGAACACCATCCGCTGCTGCATTTCGAAGCGTGTTATTACCAGGCCATCGAATACGCCATTGCCCGGGGATTGCGGGTTTTCGAAGGCGGCGCACAGGGTGAACACAAGATGGCGCGCGGATTGCTGCCGGTTAAAACGCAATCAGCCCACTGGCTCGCGCATCCGGAATTCGCGGCAGCCGTTGAAAAATTCCTGGATCGAGAAACAGCCCTGATTGACGAACACAACCGCACTCTGGCTGCGCGCAATCCATTCAAGTCCGCATGACCCGCATGTATCCGAAGCCGCACGAAACGTAACCATCAAAACCATCTTCCCGTATAGTTACGACCTCAAAACACGGACCCTACATGAAGTTCTGCAGCAACTGCGGCGCCGCCGTCACGCTCAAAATCCCTGCCGGAGACACTCTGCCCCGGCATGTCTGCGATGCCTGCGGCACGATCCATTACCAGAATCCGAAAATGATCGTCGGCTGCATCGCCGAATGGGAAAACCGGATACTGCTGTGCCGCCGCGCGATCGAACCGCGCCTCGGGTTGTGGACCGTGCCCGCGGGATTCATGGAAAACGGTGAAACCACCGCCCAGGGTGCAGCCCGCGAGACGCTGGAGGAGGCCAACGCCCGCGTTGAAGTCGGCCCGCTCTATGCGATGTACAACATCCCGCACATCAACCAGGTTTACATCCTGTTCCGTGCACGCCTGCTCGACCTCGACTACAGCGCCGGCACGGAGTCACTGGAAGTCAGGTTGTTCGAAGAAAAAGACGTGCCGTGGGATTCCATTGCGTTTGCCACCGTGCGCAATACGCTGAATCACTACTATGCCGACCGCAAAGCCGGCGAATACCGCTTCCACCTCGGCACCATCGAACGCGCCCCCGTCCGCGGCTGAAACTGTTCTTCTGGAACAATTCAGGACGCGCGCAACGCATCCACAATACCGAGCCGTGCAGCGCGCACTGCCGGAAGGAATCCGCCGATCACCCCCATCAGCACCGCGAACAGCATTGATGTCATGATGATGCGCGGCGTGAGCGTGAAGCTGAAGGCCAGTTCGGAAAACGATTGCCAGTTCAGCGTCGAAATGTGGATGAACTGCATCAGCGACGCCAGCATCAGGCCTGCGATGCCGCCGACCACACCGAGCAGCACCGCCTCCAGCAGGAAAGTGGCGAGGATGCTGGTCCGGCGAAAACCCAGGGCGCGCAGCGTACCGATTTCCCCGGTGCGGTTCGCGACCGCCGCATACATCGTGATCATCGCGCCGATCATCGCGCCCACCGAGAAAATCACCGACAGCGTCAGCCCCAGATAACTGATGAAGTTTGACAGCGCCTTGGACTGATCCTCGAAAAACTCACGCTCCGCCTTCACATCCAGCGTCAGCCGCGGGTCATTTTCAAGACGCGTTTTCATCGCATCCAGCGCTGCAGGATCCGTCAGCCTTGCGACCACGGCCGACCAGGCATTACGCCGGAACGACTGCAGCAGCTGGTCGGCATCCGCCCAGACCTCGGAGTCGTAAGCAGAACCCCTGGCTTCAAACAACCCGACCACCCGCCATTCCCGTCCACCGAAACGCAGCAACGAACCCACCGCGGCGCCCTCGAACCGCTGGGCAATGCTGGAGCCGACAATGACCTCGGTCGACCCCGGTTTGAACAAACGCCCTTCGATGATGCGCAGCTGAGGCCGCAGTTCAAATGCCGCAGCACCGACGCCGCGCGTGGTGACATTGGTCGCCACGCCGGAATCGCGCTTCGGCAGCGTGATCAGCACCACGACTTCCTTCGACGCCAGCCGCAGGCCGTTGCCGCCAATGGCGATCTCCGGCTGCGTCTCCACCACCGCCGCCTGCGCCCGGTCAACCACGCTGGAAATTTCAGCGCCGGACGCGCGGCGCGTGACATGCACGTTGTCGGGTTGACCGGTCGCGATCAGCGTCTGGCGCAAACCGGTATCCAGCATCTGTACGGCAGCGAATACAAACACCACCAGCGCCATCCCGCCCGCGGTGAGCGCGGTCGTCAGCTTGCGCGTCCACAGATTGCGCAGGGTATAGGCAAAAGGCAGCGCCATCAGCCCACCGCCCTCAGGCCTTCAACGATACGCACCTGCGCCGCGCGCCAGGCCGGCACCACGGCTGCTGCCACGCCCACCACCAGCGCGCAGACCAATTGCAGCCATACGGTTTCCGTACTGACCTCAAACACCGGAAACAGCGTACCCATCTTCGCGCCGAACCAGTCCGCCACCGGAAAAGTCAGCAATACGCCGAACCCTGCACCGGCAAACGCGATCGCCAGCGATTCACCATAGATCAGACCGCCCAGAAACCCCGGACCAAAACCCAGCGCCTTCAGCGTTGCATGTTCAGCAATGCGCTCACGCGCCGTCATCGCCATCGTATTGGCCATCACCGCCAGAATGATGAAAATGACCACGAAGGACACGATGCGGATGGCAATCACAATGGCCTCGGTCTGCTTGATGAAGCCGATCTGGAATGCCTTCTCGGTTTCGGTCAGCGTTTCCGCCGGTGAATTGCGGAACTGCGCATCGATGGTCGCACTGATTTCCGCGGCGCGCGACACATCGCTGACCTGCACCACAAACACGCCGACCTGATTGGCGCGCTGCGGCGCGCGACTGCGTACCGTCTCGTTGAGGTATTCCCAGTGAAAGAAAAACTGCGAAGTATCGGTCTTCGGCGTCGCGCCTTCGTAAATCGCGCGCACCACGAACTCCCAGTTGCCGGCGAATATCGTGCCTTTCAGCGGCACCACGTCACCGAGCTTGAATCCATAGGTATCCGCGAGCTTGCGCCCGACCACAGCCCCCTTGCGGTCGCGCATGAAATCGCGCAACTGGTCAGGATGAATGCGGTATTCCGGATACATCGCCAGGTAAGGTCCGGGATCAATCGCAAACTGCGGGAAAAAATTCTTCGGTTCCTGATACACGCCGGCAAACCAGTTTGCCGACGCCACCGAGCGCACACCGTCGAGGGCGCGGATTTTGTCGCGATAGTGCACCGGCAGCGGCACTACCAGCGAGACCGCACTGCGGGTCACCAACCGGTCCGGCGCTGCGGAATTCGCGCCGGTGTACCAGGCATCCACGACGGTCTGCAACAAACCGAATGACAGAATTGCCACCAGCAAACCCAGCACCGTCAGCAAGGTGCGCAGTTTGTGGCGCAGCGCGTTGCGCAGGATGAGTTTCAGCAGGTACATGCGGTTTATTTAAATATTTATTTAAAATCAAATACTTATAATTAATCCGCGAGCACACCTTTTTCAAGATGGCGAATCCGGTGCGCGCGCTGCGCGGCATGAGGATCGTGCGTCACCATGATGATGGTCTTGCCCAGCTCGGTATTGAGTCTGTCCATCAGCGCGAGGATGTCATCCGCCGAAGCCCGATCAAGGTCGCCAGTCGGCTCATCTGCCACCAGTATGGTCGGATCTGTAATGATCGCGCGCGCAATCGCCACGCGCTGCTGCTGCCCGCCGGAGAGTTCCGACGGATAATGCGTCATGCGATCAGCCAGACCCACCATGCCGAGCGCAACCTCAACACGTTCACGCCGGTCACGTGCGCCCAGCCCCGTCAGCAACAACGGCAGTTCAACATTCTCCAGCGCCGTCAGCACCGGCATCAGGTTGTAGAACTGGAAAATGAATCCGACGTTGCGCGCACGCCAGTCTGCAAGTCCCGCTTCATCCAGCTGCATGATGTCGACATCGGCCACCCGCAATTCACCGCTATCGGGTCGGTCTATTCCGGCAATCAGATTGAGCAATGTGCTTTTCCCGGAGCCCGACGGCCCCATCAACGCTACAAAATCCCCGGAATCGATATCAAAGCTGATGTCTTCCAGCACTGACACCACCTGCCCGCCACGGCGGTAGGATTTGGTGAGATGACGGATCGCGACCGCAGGCGCAGATTTCGACATGGCGCTCAGCCACAAAAAAACAACATGCCAGCGGGGCGCTCCCCTTGCGAACCGCCGAGCAGCGCAGTCGGGCCGGGAGTTGTCGGCGAGCACTGTCTGAGCCCTCGCGTTGTTTGCGAGGGCGAGTTGCGCAGCCGCCCGGCACGTCGAGCAGCGCAGGGAAGCCCGCAGGGCCGGTAAGCTGGGGCGGCTTTTTCTTTGGTTACTTTCTTTTGGCCGCACAAAAGAAAGTAACCGGCCGCCGGGCCGCCCCCGGCAAATCGATCAGACCAAGGGCAACAAATCATTTGGTCGCAATTTTGATTGCCGAACCATCACGCAGGCCCGCCGGCGGCCGCAACACCAGTTTGTCGCCAGCCGCCACCTTCCCGGCGACTTCGACAAGATCACCGATCTTCATGCCCGTTTTAACAGCCACCTGCACCGCCTTGCCCTCGCGGATCACGAACACGACGCTGCCACCATCACGTTCGACCACCGCCGCAGGCTGGGCAACATTACGCGCCGTGCGCTCTTCCTGAGGCAATTCCTTCTCCAGAAAAGCCACCTTCGCACTCATCTCCGGCAGGATGCGTGCATCAGGATCAACAAAACGCACCTTGACCATCACCGTCGCCTTGGCGCGATCCACCGTCGGTACCGTGCGCTGGACGACACCGCGGAAACGCTGGTCCGGCAGCGCATCGAGCTGGATTTCACAGGGCTGACCGACCTTGACCCTGGCCAGATTGGCTTCCGATACATCGGCTTCAACTTCCAGCGTCGACATGTCCGCCATGGTCACTACCGCCGCCTGCGAACCGAGCGCCGAGGAAAATGGCGTAATGACGTCGCCGACATTGGCGTTTTTGGTCAGCACCACGCCGTCAAACGGAGCGCGGATCAACGTCTGCTCGACAGCCACCCGCGCCACCCGCAGATTGGCCTCGGCCACCGCAATCGACGCTCTGTAGCCACTCAACGCCGCACGCGCTTTTTCATTGCGCGCGACCACAGTGTCGTGGGCCGCCGCAGAGACGAATTTTTTCTCCAGCAAGTCGCGAGATCGCGCCATCGCGCGCTCCGCCTCTTTCATTTCAGCTTCACCCTGCTCGAGATTGGCGCGGGCGACACGCACATTGGCTTCGGCCTGCTGCATTTGCGCCGTCACGTCATTGCTTTCCAGACGCGCGACCACTTCGCCGGCTTTCACCACGCTGCCTTCGCGGACGTTCAGCCACTCCAGCCGGCCGGTCGCCTTCGAAGCCACCGCGGCCTTGCGCTGGGCCACCACATAACCGGTAGCGTTGAGCAAGGTATGGGCCTGTGACGGATAGGCCTGGGATACGGTGGCGGTTTCCACCGGCAGCGGCGCGTTGCGGGCGTAAAGGGCATAAGCGCCGGCGGCCGCCAGCGCGACCAGCAACAGCCACCACCAGCGAAAACGCAGCCGCGACGCGGCGCGCGGCGCATTGCGGTCTATGCGCAGTCTGGAGAGGTCTGGGTCAGCCAAAATGATCTAGAATCGGATTACTTTCACAACCTGCATTGTATCCGGAGACCCTGATGAACGCCGCAAAGTCCTCGACCAAAAACGAGTTCCAGTGGGACGACCCGCTGCTGCTCGACGACCTGCTCAGCGATGAAGAGCGCATGGTAAGGGACGCAGCGCGCGCTTATTGCCAGGAAAAACTGATGCCGCGCGTGCTCGAGGCCAACCGCCACGAGAAATTCCACCGCGAAATCATGAACGAGATGGGCGAACTGGGTTTTCTGGGATCCACCATCGAGGGCTATGGCTGCGCCGGCGTCAACCATGTCTGCTACGGACTGATCTCACGTGAAGTCGAACGCGTCGACAGTGGATACCGTTCCGCGCTGTCCGTGCAGTCGAGCCTCGCGATGTATCCGATCTACGCCTTCGGCAGCGATGCGCAGAAACAGAAATACCTGCCGAAAATGGCCACCGGCGAATGGATCGGCTGTTTCGGCCTGACCGAACCCAATGCCGGTTCCGACCCTGCCGGCATGCTCACCCGCGGCCGCAAGACCGACGGCGGCTGGCTGCTCAGCGGCGCAAAAATGTGGATCACCAACGCACCCCTCGCCGATGTACTGATGATCTGGGGCAAGGACGACAGCGGCGTGATCCGCGGTTTCATCCTTGAAAAAGGCATGAAAGGCCTGACCACACCCAAGATCGAAGGCAAGTTCAGCCTGCGCGCATCGATCACCGGCGTAGTTGTCATGGACAACGTTTTCGTGCCGGATGAAAACGTACTCCCCAACGTGTCGGGACTGAAGGGGCCGTTTTCCTGCCTGAACAAGGCGCGCTACGGCATCGCCTGGGGCGCACTGGGCGCAGCCGAGTTTTGCTGGCATGCCGCACGCAGCTACACGCTGGACCGCAAACAGTTCGGCCGCCCGCTCGCCGCCAACCAGCTGGTGCAGCTGAAACTGGTCAACATGCAGACCGAAATCACGCTGGGCCTGCACGCGGTGCTGCGCCTGGGCCGGTTGATGGACGAAGACCGCGTCGCGCCGGAAATGATCTCGGTGCTCAAACGCAACTCCTGCGGCAAGGCGCTGGACATCGCCCGCATTGCACGCGACATGCACGGCGGCAACGGCATCTCTGACGAATTCCATGTCATCCGCCACGTGATGAACCTGGAAGCGGTCAACACCTACGAAGGCACGCACGACGTCCATGCGCTGATCCTCGGCCGCGCGCAGACGGGAATATCCGCCTTCGGTTGACCGCTGCAATAGCCATCCCAAAAAAGCCGTAAACCGGCAGCGCCGGAGGAGACAGACCCATGCTGGACATCCGCACCACCGGTGCTGCGCTTGGCGCCGAAATCCGCGGCATCGACCTGGCACAACCGCTTTCCGATGCGGTGTTCCGTGCAATCGAAGAGGCCTTGCATGAACACGAAGTGATTTTTTTCCGCGAACAGAAACTCACGCCTGAAGAACACATCTCGTTGAGCCGGCGTTTCGGCGAACTCGAACTGCATCTGCGCAAGGACTGCTGCAAGCCGGGCTACCCTGAAATCTTCGTGGTCTCCAATGTCATCGAAAACGGCAAACCGATCGGCACACAGGATGCCGGCCTGTTCTGGCACTCCGACCTCGCCTATATGGCAGTGCCCAGCCGCGGATCGCTGTTTTACGCCCTCGAAGTCCCGCACGACGAAACCGGCCAGCCGCTGGGTGACACGATGTTCGCGAGCATGACGGCAGCCTGGAACGCGCTGCCGGACGATCTCCGGCGCGCTGTCGCCGGTCGTCGCGCAGTGACCTCCTATGCCAAAGGTTATTACCGCGACCGCAAAAGCGGGCCGCGGCCGCCGCTGACCGAGGCGCAGAAAGCGCGCACGCCGGATGTCGAACACCCGATCATGCGCACCCACCCGTACACCCGCAAAGCCTGCCTGTTCATCAACGAGGGCTACACCTCACGCATCCCCGATCTGCCGCAGCAAGAATCCGACCGCATCCTTGAGGTGCTGTTCGAGCACGCTGCGCGACCGGAGTTTGTCTACCGCCACAGCTGGCGCGCCGGTGACTTCCTGATTTGGGACAACACCTCGACCCAGCACCGTGCAGTGTTCGACTACGCACTGCCGCAGCGCCGGCGCATGGAACGCACCACGCTGACCGGTTCGGTGCCGTTCTGAACGAACCGAACATGTTCAATCGCCTGCGCCAGCTTTCACTGATCGCCTTGTTCGGCCTGGCCACGGCACTGGGCGCCGAACCTTATCCCGCCGGCAGCAGCCAGCGCAGCGTCAGCATCAACGGCGAAACCATTGAACTGTTTGCCTACAAACCGGCGCATTACAAAGGCGGTCCCGTGTTGCTGGTGCTGCACGGCCTCGGCACCAATGCGCCGGGCTACCGCAATTACGCCATCCCGATCGCTGACCACCTCGGCATGCTGGTCATCGCCCCCCTGTTCGACCGCAAACGCTTTCCGACCTGGCGTTACCAGACCGGCGGCATCGTGCGCGACCAGCGGGCAGAAGGCGAATTCACGGTCGAACCCGAAGCGCGCTGGATGGGACGCACCTTCCTCGACATCATTGACTCCGTTCTCGCAGCAGAAGGACGCCCAGACCTCGGCTACTCGCTGATCGGCCATTCCGCCGGCGGCCAGACCCTGTCACGATTTGCGGCATTCATGCCGCATGCCGCAAAACATATCGTCATTGCCAATCCGTCGACTTACCTGTGGCCATCGCGGGATGAACGTTTTCCTTACGGTTTTGGCGGCCTGCCGCGCCAAGTCGCTGACGACACAGTGCTGCGCCGCTATCTGGCGCAGCCGGTAACCATCCTCCTGGGCACTGCCGATGTGGAGCGCGGCGCCGACCTCAACGTGCGTGAAGGCGCCGAACGCCAGGGCTACAACCGGCTGGAGCGCGGCCATAACGCCTTCAGCGCAGCGCAACGGCTGGCACAGCAGCGCGGCTGGCCTTTCAACTGGAAACTGCTTGAAGTCCCTGACGTCGGCCACAGCGCGCGGCGCATGCTGGGCAGCACCCAGGCACAAGCCGCGCTCGCGCGCGACTGAGATCGCCTATTTCGGCAGTACCTTGTGCAGCTCCACAGGCTTGCGTTTCGCGCGCATCCGGAGATTGAGCATCTCCACGACCACCGAAAACGCCATCGCGAAGTAGATGTAGCCCTTGGGAATGTGCATGTCCCAGCCCTCGCCGATCAGCGCAACGCCGACCAGGATCAGGAAGGACAGCGCCAGCATCTTGATCGTCGGGTGACGATCGACAAAGGCGCCGATCGGGCCCGCCGCAAAAAGCATCACACCCACGGCAATGATGATGGCCACCACCATGATCGACAACTCATCAACCATGCCCACCGCGGTGATCACCGAGTCCAGCGAAAACACGATATCGATCACGGCAATCTGCGCGATCACCGCGCCGAAGGTCGTGGTTACTGCCGCGACTGCGTTTCCATCATGATTTTCTTCACTGCCTTCCAGCGCGTTGTGGATTTCATGAACGCTTTTCCACAGAAGGAAGAGGCCTCCACCGATCAGGATCAGGTCGCGCCCCGAGAATTCGTGCGCCAATATCGCAAACAATGGCGCAGTCAGTGTCATCAACCAGGTCAGCGTGAACAGCAGACCGATGCGCGTCAACATCGCAAACATCAGACCGATATTGCGCGCCTTGGCGCGCTGGTTCTCCGGCAGGCGGCCGCAGAGGATTGAAATGAAAATGATGTTGTCGACGCCCAGCACGATTTCCAGTGCAGTCAGTGTCGCCAGCGCCAGCCATGCGTTCGGATCTGCCAGCCATTCCATGTCAGCCTCTTTTATTCAATAAAAACATGAAGTTAAAACCCCCGCCACGGATACCCGGGACATATTGCATGGATCGCCTTGCATTATATGAGCGGTACGTTCAATCAGACACGAAACTTCGCATGCACAAGCGCCCAGATTGCGAAACCGCAGCCGACCGGCGCGCGGGAAGCTGCTAAAGTCCTTCGTTTTCATCCCCCGAGCTGTCATTCATTACTTCATTCATTCCCGGAACCACCGCCATGTCGACACAACCCGCACCAGCCGCAGCCCCCGAAGTCGCTGCTACCCCGCTTTCGATCTCCCAACAGATCGCCGAATTCGCCGCCAACCTGACGCCGGACACGATTCCCTCAGACGTCCGTGAGCGCGCCAAACTGCACGCACTCGATGTCGTCGGCACAGCACTCGCCGCCACCCGTTTCGATTTCGCCCAGCATGCACTGGCCGGCATCAGCAACCTTGCCGAAGGCGGCAACAACAGCGTCATCGGCATGAACATCAAGCTGCCAATGCGCGATGCGGTGCTGATGAACGGCATCCTCGCTCACGGCCTCGATTACGACGATACCCACCCTGGCGCCATCGTCCACCCGACGGCCAGTTCATTTCCCTGTTCACTGGGTGTTGCCGAAAAACGCGATGCTTCAGGCGCTGACCTGCTGATGGCTTATATCCTCGGCGTCGAAATCGCCACGCGCCTTGGTGTCGCCGCCGGCGGCACGATGCATACCCAGGGCTTCCACACCACGGGCATTGCCGGCCATTTCGGCTGCTCGGTCGCTGCAGGAAAGCTGTTCAAACTCAGCCCGCAACGCCTGCAATATGCGCAGGGCTTTGCCGGCAGCACTGCATCCGCCATTTCCGAGCATCGCGCCGACGGCGCCTGGAACAAACGCCTGCATCCAGCCTGGGCCGGCGTCGGTGGCATCACCGCTGCGGGTCTGGCCAGCGGCGGCTTCGTCGGCACCCGCAAAATCTATGAAGGTGAAGACGGCATCTTCCGTTCACACACCGGCACCCGCTTCAAGGAAATCGACATGGGCGCGATGACGCGCAATCTCGGCCGGGAATGGCTGTTCAAGGAAGTCGCGATCAAACCATTCCCGATCTGCCACCTGCTCCATGCCTGCGCCGATTCGGCTCTGGCTATCCGCCGCAAACACAACATCAAAGCGGAAGACATCGTCAAAGTGCGCGCGCTGCTGCATCCCGAGACCTTCCATTACATCGCCGAGCCGCCAGAAATGCGCCGCCGCCCGGTTTCGGATTACATGGCCAAGTTCAGTGTGCAGTTTGTCCTCGCAGCCTGCTTCGTCCGCGGCAAATTCGGTTTTGCCGAACTGGAAACCGATGCACTCAACGATCCGGCGATCCTCGCGCTGGCGCAGAAAGTGAACCACGAAGCCGATCCCGATTCGGCGTTCCCGAAATATTTCTCGGGCGGCGTGGTCGTCACCACCAAGGACGGCCGCGAACTGGTGCATATGGAAAAAATCAACCGCGGCGCTGGCGAGCGCGCATTGACTGCTGAAGACATTACCGAAAAGTTCTTCGACAACGCGACGCTGGTGATATCTAAGCCGCAGGCTGAGCGCATCCGCGATGCCGTGCTCAATATGGACCGCCACAGCGCGCGCGACCTCGCACGCGTACTGGCACTGGGCTGAGCACGACCATGTCGATCGACATCAATCACCTGCGCGGCTGGGTCGGCAAGAAGGAATCGCACGAAGACATCGCCACCGCATTTCCGGTGAACGCGCTGGCGGCAACATTGGACCGCCGCGATCCACCTGCAAAAGCCGGCGATGCCGTTCCGCACAGCGGCCACTGGCTTTATTTCCTCGAAACCGCAGTGAATGCCGAACTCGGCCATGACGGTCACCCGAAACGCGGCGGCTTCCTGCCGCCGGTATCGCTGCCGCGGCGCATGTGGGCTGGCGGACGCATTGATTTCCGCGCGCCGGTGCGCATCGGCGACGCGATCCGCCGCGATTCCGAAATCCTCTCCGTCGAAGCCAAGTCCGGCAGCAGCGGCAATCTGGTTTTTGTAACAGTACAGCACACCGTTACCTCGGCCGGCAAAGTCGCCATCGTCGAGGAACATGACATCGTCTACCGCGATGCCGCGCAAAAAGGCGCACCGCCGCCTGCAGGAAAACCAGCGCCGCAACAGGCAGCCTGGCGACGCGAAGTCGAAACCAACGAAGCCGTGCTGTTCCGTTATTCGGCGCTGATTTTCAACGCCCACCGCATCCATTACGACATCGACTACTGCCGCGAAGTCGAAGGTTATCCGGGCCTGATCGTGCACGGGCCACTGCAGACCACACTGCTGCTGGATCTGTGCCGCCGCCATGATCCGCGCCCGGTGCGCAAGCTGGATTACCGCGCCACACACCCGGTCTTCCACCAGGAAAAATTCAGCGTGAACGGTCAGCCTTCGGCCGACGGAAACTCAGTGGAGTTGTGGACGGCCAACGCCGCCGGCAGTTACGCGATGCGCGGAACGGCGACGTTCTGAATCTTCCCCGGTTTTGACCGGGGAAGTTTTATTGACTCACCAGTTGGCCTCGCGGTCCGGGGTCGCCGTGATCTTGTGGATCGACAAATCCGAGCCGTTGAACTCCTGTTCACGGTCCAGGCGTATACCCACTGTCGCCTTCAGCACGCCGTAAACCACAAATCCGCCGACCAGCGCGATCACGATGCCAAGTCCGGTACCGATCAGCTGCGCAGTCATGTTGACGCCGCCCAGCCCCCCCAGCGCCTTCGACCCAAAGATGCCGCAGGCAATGCCGCCCCATGCGCCGCACAGTCCGTGCAGCGGCCAAACGCCGAGCACATCGTCGATCTTCAATTTATTCTGGGTCAGCGTGAACATGTAGACAAACAGGCCGCCGGCAATACCGCCTGTCGCCAGCGCGCCTGCCGGGTGCATCACGTCAGAACCCGCGCATACCGCCACCAGTCCGGCCAGCGGACCGTTGTGGACGAAGCCCGGATCATTGCGCCCCACGATCAGCGCGACCACGATGCCGCCGGCCATCGCCATCAGCGAATTGACGGCAACCAGTCCCGAAATCTTGTCGATGGTCTGCGCCGACATCACATTGAAGCCGAACCAGCCGACGGTGAGAATCCACGCGCCCAACGCAAGAAAAGGAATACTCGACGGCGGATGCGCAGCGATCATGCCGTCCTTGGTGTAACGACCAATACGCGGCCCGAGCAGAATCACCGCGCCCAGCGCAATCCAGCCGCCGACCGCATGCACCACCACAGAACCGGCAAAGTCGTGGAACTTGTTTCCCGTCATCGCCTCGATCCACGGCTGGATGCCGTAACGGTCATTCCAGGCGATGCCCTCGAAAAAGGGATAGATGAAACCGACGATCACCATCGTCGCAATCAGCTGCGGATTGAACTTCGCGCGTTCCGCGATCCCGCCGGAAATGATCGCCGGCACCGCAGCCGCAAAGGTCAGCAGGAAAAAGAACTTGGTGACTTCGAAGCCGCTTTTCTCCGCCAGTTGCTCCGCGCCGACCATGAACGACACGCCGTAAGCGACGCCGTAACCGATGAAAAAATAAACGATGGTCGAGACCGCGAAATCGCAGAGTATCTTCACCAGTGCATTGACCTGGTTCTTGCGACGCACCGTGCCGACTTCCAGAAAGGCAAAGCCCGAATGCATGGCCAGGACCATGATCGCGCCCAGCAGTATGAACAGCGTGTCGGTACTGACTTTTACGGCTTCCATTATGGTGTTCTCCCCCGAGAAATGAACCGGTTATTCAAAGCAAGGCACGTTCCACAATCCAATTCATTGTTTTTATTAGATATTATTTTCCGATCCCAGCATTTAAAGCCCTATATTGGTGCAATACCTTCTTTTATGCACACTTACAGTGCCATTTAACATCATCTTCGGTCGATGACTACGCACTCAGGGTTCACACAGCAAATCATCCGTAAATCATTGAATATTGGTATATTCCTCAGTCATGGCCACCGCCCAAACCCTGCAGCCCCCCGCCCAAGGCGACCGTCCGCTGACGCTGGCCCAGGTCGTCGCCGACCTGATCGCCGATGAACTGGTGCCGCGGGAGGACGCCGAAAAACTGGTGGCCAACCGCCGCTTCAGCCGCAGCGAGACCCATCCGCTGCAGGTCATCGCCGACCAGAAGTGGAAAGACCCGCGCAACCCGCGCAAGCTGCTGACGCTGGAAACACTCACTGAATGGCTGGCCGACAAGGCCGCGCTGCCCTACCTGCACATCGACCCGTTCAAGATCGACTTCACCGCGGTGACCAAGGTGATGTCCAATGCCTACGCGGCGCGCTACAAGATCCTGCCGGTGGCGGTAAACACGCGCGAAGCGACCATTGCCACCGCCGAACCCTGGGTGCGCGGCTGGGAAGCCTCGCTGAAGCAGGTGCTGCGCCTCGACATCAAGCGCGTCATCGCCAATCCGGTCGACATCCAGGGCTATATCGTCGAGTTCTACAACCTCGCACGATCGGTCAAGGGCGCGAACGACAAGGACACCGGCGCTACCGCCGGCATCGCCAACTTCGAACAGCTCGTCCAGCTCGGCCGCAACGGCCAGCTCGACGCCAACGACCAGCATGTCGTGCACATCTGCGACTGGCTGTTCAACTACGCCTTCGAGCAGCGCGCCAGCGACATCCACCTTGAACCGCGGCGCGAGGCCGGCAACGTGCGTTTCCGCATCGACGGCGCACTGCATCTCGTTTACCAGATCCCGACGCCGGTAATGGCGGCGATGACCTCGCGCATCAAGATCCTCGGCCGCATGGACGTCGTCGAGAAACGCCGGCCACAGGACGGCCGCCTGAAGACTGTCAATCCCGAAGGCGCCGAGGTGGAATTGCGCCTGTCGACAATGCCCACCGCCTTCGGCGAAAAACTGGTGATGCGGATTTTCAGCCCGGAAAATCTGGTCAAGGATTACCGCGAACTCGGCTTCTCCGATGATGAAGAAAAGAAATGGTCGCAGATCACCGGCGCGCCGCACGGCATCATCCTCGTCACCGGCCCGACCGGTTCGGGCAAGACCACCACGCTGTATTCGACGCTGAAGCAGCTGGCCAAGCCCGACGTCAACGTCTGCACGGTCGAAGACCCGATCGAGATGGTCGAACCGAACTTCAACCAGATGCAGGTGCAGTCTGCCATCGGCGTCGATTTCGCCGCCGGCATCCGCACGCTGATGCGCCAGGACCCTGACATCGTGATGGTCGGCGAGATCCGCGACCTCGAAACCGCGGAAATGGCGATCCAGGCCGCACTGACCGGTCATCTGGTGCTGTCCACGCTGCACACCAATGACGCGCCCTCGGCGGTCACGCGGCTGCTCGACCTCGGAGTGGCGCCGTACCTGCTGCAATCGACGCTGCTCGGCGTGATGGCGCAACGGCTGGTGCGCACCCTGTGTCCGCACTGCAAGGAAAAACACGACTATGACGACGCCGTATGGGATGCACTGGTGGCGCCGTGGAAAGCCGCCAATCCGAAAGGCCAGACCTATATCAACAAGGGTTGCCTCGAATGCCGCATGACCGGTTACATGGGCCGCGTCGGCATTTACGAAATGATGCTGATGAACAACATGCTGCGCGACCACATCGTTGTCTCAACCGACCTCGACGCCTTCCGCGAAGCCGCCTTCAAGGAAGGCATGAAACCGCTGCGCATCAGCGGCGCGATGAAAATCGCCGCCGGCCTGACCACCGTCGATGAAATCATGAAAGTCGCACCGCCGCCGGCCGGTGACCGGCGCAAAGTGTCGCGCTGACCCGTCAGGTATTTCCGGAGCTCAGTCGAACTTGAGGTTTGCCGCGCGGATGATTTCCGCGTAGCGCCTGGTGTCCGCGCCGATCAGTTTCGCCGTATCTTCAGGCAACATCGGATAAGCCTCGTAACCGAACACCACCAGCCGCGGGCGCATGTCAGGTTCCTGCATGGCCGCATTGATCGCCTTGTTCAGCCGCGAGACAACCGGTGAAGACACACCGGCCGGCGCAACGATTGCCGTCCACGCATCAAGCGTGTAACCCGCAGGCCCGCCATTCTCCGGCACGGTAGGTACATCCGGGTAGGCCGGCAGACGCGCGGGCATGCCGATCGCCAGATAACGCACCCGTCCCGCGGCCTGCATCGGTCCGGCGGTCGCCGCACTGCCAAAGGCCCACGCCACCTCGTTGTTGGCAACTGCATTGAACAGCTGGGACGTTTCCTTGAACGGCACGTGTGTCATCTGCACACCGCCGGCCGATGCCAGCGTCAGGGCGCCGAGATGTCCCGGGCTTCCCACGAATTCAGACCCGTACGATACCGTGCCGGGCCTGCTTCTGGCCGCAGCAATGATGTCGCCGACGCTTTTGAAGGGCGCATTCGTACCAACCACGATAAAAAAGCTGTTGCGGAACAGCGGCGTCACCGGCTGGAAATCCTTCACCGGATCGTAGGGCAGTTTTTTGTACACCAGCGTGTGCGTCGTCAGCTGCGAGCCGCTCGCATGCACCAGCGTGTAACCGTCCGCGGTTGCCGCCTTCGCTGCCGACAACGCAATGAAGCCGTTGCCACCGGGACGGTTCTCCACCACAACCTGACGCCCGAGCGTTCTCGCCAGCTTTTCGGCCACCAGCCGCATCACGGTATCGGGTCCACTGCCGGTCGGAAACGGGGTGATGACGCGCACCGGGCGTGACGGATACGATTCATCGGCTGCGAATGCGGCGCCGTGCGGCACGCCTAAGCACGAGCAGCATACTGCTGTCAGGCATAACAATCGTCTTGTACCGGCGACAATCATTTCAAAGCCCCCAGCAACGTCCGATCATGAACAACGGGAATCTGGCCCGGAGGCGGATTGGCGATCGCCTGTTCCAGTGACTTCGCGCCGCGCCACTCGTTCGCCGGCCTGGTCCTGCCATCGGTGCCAACCTGATCGAGTCCCCAGTAGATCTCCAGATTGTGTCCGTCAGGATCGAGAAATTCCACCGCGATCTGCACGCCGGCGCGGCGACGCCCCTCAAACACGATGGTCGCACCGCAGGCACGCAGGTGGTTGCGCGCGCGAAACACCTCGTCGAGCGTGCTGACCTCAAATGCCATGTGATGGAGTTCACGCTTGGACGCCGCGTCCTTTGCACCGCCAACCAGCGCGACGCCGTGATGGTCAGCATTGCAGCGCATGAACACCATGCCGCCCGGCATCATGTCCTCGCCATAAATGTCGGACACCCTGAACCCCAGGACGCCGGTATAAAACTCCACCGAGCGTTTCAGGTCGGCCACCATCAACACCACATGACCGATCTTGTTGATGGAAAACGGCGGTTGTTGCTTGCTGGCCGCGGCCTGCAATTGCTCGACATCAACGGTCATGACTCCTCCTGTTATGACGGTCAGCGGCCGGTCAGGACCGGCGGCGCGCGATAACATACCCGAAACCGGACAGAATCGCCTTGACCGCAAGTTCCGGGTCGCCGCAGCGCCGTCACGGCCTTATGCTTGCCGGTGTGATGAATACGGAACAGCAATCCCTGGATTACCGACGCGTGGCGCTCGCCATTGAATTTCTGCGTAGCCGCGCCCTCGAGCAGCCCGACCTCTCCGCGGTAGCCACTCATATAGGGCTCGGCGCCCATCATTTCCAGCGGCTGTTCACGCAATGGGCTGGTGTCAGTCCAAAACGTTTCCTGCAGTTCCTCACGATTGAGGATGCCAAGCGCCGGCTTGCACTATCGCGGAACACACTGGACCTCGCCGACGGTGTCGGACTTTCAGGCGGCGGCCGACTGCACGACCTGTTTGTCACGCTGGAAGCGTTGACGCCCGGTGAAGCCCGCAGCGGCGGCAGAGGCCTCTCGATAAACTGGGGGGTGCATGACACTCCATTCGGCCACGCCATGATCGGCGTTACCGGACGCGGCATTTGCGCCCTGCATTTTATCGATGACCTTGAGGCAGCCGAATCCTTGTTGCGGCAATCCTGGCCTCACGCGCAACTGCGCCATGAACCAGGCTTGACCGCGCAAACCATGCAACGGGTCTTCAAACCCATGGCTAACCAGCCCCGGCAGCCACTGGCCGTGGTCGTCAAAGGCACGAACTTCCAGGTCCGGGTGTGGCAGGCCCTGATGACCTTGCCGGAAGGCACCCTGGCCACCTATGGCGATATTGCCGACGCGCTGGAAATGCCCGGGGCGGCGCGAGCGGTCGGATCGGCCATCGCTGCCAACAATATCGCCTGGCTGATTCCCTGCCATCGCGTCATCCGTTCATCGGGCATCATCACCGGCTACCGCTGGGGTTCCGTCCGCAAAGCCGCAATGCTCGGCTGGGAAGCTTCACAATCACCCTGATCCGGACGCCTGCTGCACTTCTGCCTGTAAACTCCGCGGACATTCCCAAGCCAGGCGCCCCCCATGAAATCAACACTGCAACCAGGGCTCACTTACCGGTTCAACTACACCGTAGCGCCCGACAAAACCGTCCCGCACCTGTATCCGGAATCGGAATCCTTCCAGCAAATGCCGCAGGTATTGGCCACCGGTTTCATGGTCGGCCTGATGGAATGGGCCTGCATCGAGGCGATCAAACCCCACCTCGACTGGCCGCGTGAACAATCGCTGGGGACGCTGGTGAATTTTCCGCATCTGGCGGCAACACCGCCGGGGCTGACCATCACTGTTGACGTCACACTCGACAGGATCGACGGCCGCCGGCTGTTTTTTTCCGTGGTCGCGCACGACGGCGTTGACCGCATCACCGCAGGCACGCATGAACGGGTTGTCATAGACAAGGAAAAATTCGAAGCACGCCTTGCCGGCAAATTACCCGCCTGAGCCTGCGATAATCCGCAGCATGCCCGGCAGCAATAACCCGGGTTAAGATGCCTGCGTTTCAAGCTTTCAAGCATTTCCATGCCGTTACCAATGCCGAGCCAAGGGAGAACAATAATGAACATGCAGCACATCATGGACACCATCACCACCACACTGACCACGCTGGGCCTGAAGATCCTCGGCGCCATCGCCGTCTGGATTGTCGGCCGCTGGCTGATCGGTCTCGCCGTACGCATGGTGTCGGCCGCACTGACCCGGCAGCAGGTCGATCCGACCCTGCTGCGCTACATCGGCAACATTGTCAGCGTTGCATTGAACGTCGCACTGGTGGTCGCCATCCTCGGCTACTTCGGCGTCGAGACCACCTCCTTCGCCGCGCTGGTTGCCGCAATGGGCATCGCCATCGGCGCAGCCTGGGGCGGACTGTTGTCCAACTTCGCGGCCGGCGCCTTCCTGATCACGCTGCGCCCGTTCAAGGTCGGCGACTACATCAAGGCCGGCGGCGTCGAAGGCACGGTAATGGAAATCGGCATTTTCGCCACCGCGATCGACAGCCCGGACAACGTGCGCAACATCGTCGGCAACAACAAGATTTTCTCCGACAATATCCAGAACTATTCGAACAATCCGTACCGCCGCGTCGATCGCACCGCCCAGCTCGCGCACGGCGTCAACGTGCACGACGCCATCAAGCGGCTGAAGGAAGCGCTGGCGAAAGTCCCCAATGTATCGACCACGCCCGCACCCGACGTCGAAGTCATCGACTTCAATCCCATGGGTCCGGTGCTGGCGGTGCGCCCGTACACCCACACCAACCACTACTGGCAGGTCTACTTCGACACCAACAAGGCGATCACCGACACCTTTGGCGCAGCCGCCTATCCGGTGCCGGAAGCGCACTACCACATCAACCGCAGCTAATCTCGCAATGAAGCGGTTAATGCTTGCACTCGCAGCCGGCGCTTTGTTCGCCGGCTGCGCGATGACTGATGCGCCGAAATCACAGGCGCGGCTGATCGAGACTTACTGGAAAGCCGTTGAGCTCGAAGGCAAACCGGTCGAAGTCAGAGCCGGCACACGCGAACCGCATATGGTGTTGCGCGCCGAGAAAAATGCAGTCAATGGATTTTCCGGATGCAATACCTTCCGCGGCGCCTATGAAGTCAACGGCAACAGTCTGCGCTTCAAAAACATGGCCTCAACGCTGATGGCCTTGCCCGCCGGCAGCGATACCGAAAAGAACTTCCTCTCTGCGATCAAGGCCGCGACCACGCAACACATCGCTGGGGAAACACTGGAACTGCGCGACCAGGATGGCAGGATCCGCGCGCGGTTCGAATCACGCTATCTGAAATAAGGCCGCCCCGAAGGCCGCAACCGGATCACTGTGCCTGCAAACGCAGGCTCAGTGTCCATCCACCGTCAGCATCGCCATGAACCGCGCCAGCGCCATGCTGCGCAGCTTGTCCGGTTCTGCAAACAGCTTCTGCAGCGCGGACAACCGTGTCGCGCCCAGCACCGGACCTGCGAGGGTTTCGAATTTCTGCGACAGCAATACGCCGCCGGGATCGCCCTGCCGCGGATCACCTGCGGGAAACAAGGCCTCGACATGCTCCGTGACCTTGCCGTCGGCAAATTCAACCTCGACGGCGTTGGCGCAGCTTTGCACTTCCGGGTTGTGATGGCCGCGGCTGTATTTCGCTTCTTCGATCAGCCGCACTTTCGCCCGCAGCGTTTCCAGTTGCGGATGCGCCGCAGCCTCGTTGGAATAATGCCAACTGGAAATGCGCCCGTAGATCAGCGCCGCGGCCACCATGTACTGCAGGCAATGATCGCGCGCCTCGGCGTTCGGCAACGGGCCGACCACATTGATCCGGCGCATCGCCTCGTCATGCGTATAGACGCGCACTTCCTTCACTTCAGCGAGATGCGGCGCCACTTTTTCATGCAGGCGCAACGCCGCCTCGATTGCCGTCGTGCCGTTACGTTGCCCAGGCACCAGCTTGAGGATGGTGCTTTCAACAAGAATGCGGTCAATCAGCACCCGATCCAGTTTCGGCGGAATGCCGTGCAGCCGTGATGGCGTCAGCCCCCACGGCGCAGCGCTGATTGCCGTCGGACAGGCCGCCTCACCGGTCACACCCAGTTGCGCAAACCACAGACCGCGGCAGGCGGCATCGGCCGCCGCCCAAGCCTTGCGCGGCCCGAGGTTCGGCGCATGGCGGTACACCGGTGCGCTCTGGCCATCCACCCAGGCATGCGACAGCGCGGAAAATACCGCATCACGATTGCCGCCAAGAATTTGCGCGGCAACCCCGGCCGTGGCGATTTTTGCGCAAAACACGTTGTCGAGTGCATTGGCCGAATTGTCGAAACGGTTGGCCTCGACCAACCCGCCGTGGATTTCATAGACCTGGATCAGCCAGCGCAGCACATCACCGACCGTCACCGGTTTGCCGGAACGGTCACGCATCGCCGCAGCAACAATGACGGCACCGACACTGTCCGAGGGATGACTGCCCCAGAAGGTGGTGTCGCTGAAATCCAGCCAGCGGATGAGCGTGCCCAGCGCAAACGCCGCGCGCTGCGGGTCGAGCACCAGATGGGTTGCCGGTACCGGAATGCCCGAGGCGTTCGGACATTGCGCGACCACTGTATCCAGCACGCGCCGGCAGCCAGGATCATCGGCTGCGCCAAAGGCACAGGCCAGCGCATCGACCAGACGCGTCTGCGCGGCATTGACCGCATGCGCCGAGGGAATCAGCTCATGCGACGCGTAATCGGCCAGCATCTGCAGCATCACATCCTGGCGATGCGGCTGGTTTGCAGGTTTGACCGTCATAGGCTTGTCCTGTTGTACGCGCCGGATTGCGCGCTAATGCGCCCGGCTGAGCAGTCGCATACCGCGCTCGAGGCCGTCCAGCGTCAGCGGAAACATGCGCCCGCCCATCAGTTCGCGGGTGATGCCGATGGACTCATGATAGTTCCATACCGCTTCGGGCTGGGGATTGAGCCAGATCGCATTCGAATACACCTGCAGCGCGCGCTGCAGCCACACCGCGCCGGCTTCTTCGTTGCTGTGTTCGACGCTGCCGCCAGGATAGGTGATCTCGTACGGGCTCATGGTTGCATCGCCGATAAAAATCACTTTGTAATCATGTGGATAGGTATGAAATACATCCCAGGTGGCGATGCGTTCGGTAGCGCGCCGGCGATTGTCCTTCCATACCCGCTCATACAGGAAGTTGTGGAAATAGAAATATTCGAGATGTTTGAACTCGGTGCGTGTTGCCGAGAACAACTGTTCGCAGATGCGGATGTGATCATCCATCGATCCGCCGATGTCAAAAAACAGCAGCACCTTCACCGCGTTGTGCCGCTCCGGCACCATTTTCAGGTCCAGCCAGCCGGCGTTTTTGGCGGTCGAACGGATCGTGTCATCCATGTCGAGGATTTCCGGCGCACCGGTGCGCGCGAACTTGCGCAGCTTTTTCAACGCCACCTTGATGTTGCGTGTGCCGAGCTCGACGCTGTCATCGAGGTTTTTGAACTCGCGCTGGTCCCACACCTTCACCGCGCGGCGGTTGCGCGACTCATGCTGACCGATACGCACGCCTTCCGGGTTGTAGCCGTAAGCGCCGAAGGGACTGGTACCGCCGGTTCCGATCCATTTGCTGCCGCCCTGATGACGCCCCTTCTGTTCTTCGAGACGTTTTTTCAGCGTCTCCATCAGCTTTTCCCAGCCGCCCAGCGACTCGATCAGCTTCTTTTCTTCATCGCTGAGGTTTTTCTCAACCAGCTTGCGCAGCCAGTCCTCGGGAATCACCGCTGCCGCGGCATCAATACCGACCACACCCTTGAAGTAGGCCGCGAACACCAGATCGTAACGATCAAAGAATTTTTCATCCTTGACCAGACAAGTACGCGCGAGATGATAAAACTCTTCGACACTACCGAACGCGACCTGCTTCTCCAGCGCCTGGATCAGGATCAGGAATTCCTTGATCGATGCGGGAACGCCGCCTTGACGGAGCTTTAGGAAGAATTCAATAAGCATTATTTAAGGTCAAAAACTTTTCACCGCCAAGATTCTTTTTAATACCCGCTTGACGGGTACGCCAAGAGCGCCAAGAAGGGCAAAACGTAGAAAAAATCATTTCAAGAGAGGACAACACGTTGAATACCGTCTCTTAGCAGGCGTTCGTTGAAGTTGATCAACAGAGCCAGTGTTGAACCGCGAGCTTTAAGGTAGAAAATGGCTTGTGCTTTGTGCACCGGTAACAGTTTTTCCACGGCCTTCAGCTCAACGATCAAACGCCCTCCGACCAACATATCCATCCGGCCTTCCCCGACAACATGCTCTTTATAAGATACCGACACCGCACTTTGGCGCTCGAACGCAACACCACGCAAACCCAACTCAACCGCCAGTGCTTCTTCATAAACATTCTCAGTAAAACCGGGCCCCAACTCCCGATGCACTTCCATCGCAGCATCAACCACCACCCGCGCCAGATCGTCCAGCAACTTGTCAGGTTCACGCATCAGATCTGCCCTGCCCTTCTTGGCGCTCTTGGCGTCTTGGCGGTAATCGCCTTTGACCTTAACGGTTAATCAGCCTTTCCGCCGCGACATGAACACCAACCGTTCAAACAAATGCACATCCTGCTCGTTCTTGATCAGCGCACCATGCAGCGGCGGTACGATCTTGTGCGTGTCCTGGCTGTGCAGCGCTTCCGGCGGGATGTCTTCGGCCATCAACAGCTTCAGCCAGTCGAGCAGCTCTGAAGTCGTCGGCTTTTTCTTCAGCCCCGGCACTTCGCGGATTTCGAAAAAGGCGTTGAGCGCCTGCGACAGCAGCTGCTTCTTGATGCCGGGGAAATGCACTTCGACGATCTGCGCCATCGTTTCCGCATCGGGGAAACGGATGTAGTGGAAAAAGCAGCGGCGCAGGAAGGCGTCGGGCAGTTCCTTTTCATTGTTGCTGGTGATGATCACCAGCGGCCGGTGTTTGGCCTTGATCAACTGCTGGGTCTCGTAAACATAAAACTCCATGCGGTCGAGTTCGCGCAGCAGGTCGTTGGGGAATTCGATGTCGGCTTTATCGACTTCATCAATCAGCAGCACCGAGGGCTCATCCGCGGCAAAGGCTTTCCACAACATGCCCTGCACGATGTAGTTGCCGATGTCCTTGACCCGCGGGTCACCCAGTTGCGAATCGCGCAGTCGCGATACCGCGTCGTATTCATACAGGCCGTTCTGCGCCTTGGTCGTCGATTTGATATGCCACTCGTGCAGCGGGCGGCCCAGCGCCTTCGCCACTTCCAGCGCGAGCATGGTCTTGCCGGTGCCGGGCTCACCCTTGATCAGCAGCGGGCGCTCCAGCGCCAGCGCGGCATTCACCGCCATCATCAGATCGTCGGTGGCAACGTAGTTTTCGGTACCGGTGAAACGTGACATTATTTTTCCTTTAAAATCAATTACTTAAGTAATCATGCCGTGCGCAGCAAATCGGCGCGGCGGTCGATGTCGAGCAAGACGCCGGGGTCATCGCACTCCACCAGCTTCACCATCGCCTGATTGCGCTGCACGATGGCTCGCGCGCCGCTGTCGCCCGAGAGCAATTGCAGTTCATGCAGAAACTTGCGGCCGAACGCAACGGGATGGCCGCGGTCACCCTGATACGAAGGCGCCACGATGTCGGCGCCCGCCATCAATACCTGCGCCACGCGCGCAATGGTCTCGGGGCGGATGCGCGGCATATCCGCCAGCGCGACGATCCAGCCCGCGGCATCACGCGAATGCGCCACACCATGCGCGAGGCTGACGCCCATGCCCTGCACCGCATCCGGGCACACGGTGACCGTACAGCCTTCCTGCTCCAGCAGTTCGCGCAGCGGAAAATCACCGGGACGGATCACCGCAGTGACCTCAAGACCCGCGCTGATCAGGTTGCGAGCCGCATGTACGGCAATCGCCGCACCATCTTCCAGCGGATGCAAGAGCTTGCCGCCGCCGAAACGCGAACCCGCGCCGGCGGCCAGCAGTATTGCCATGGGTAGTTTTTCAGAGACGGCCATGCCCGTGATTATAATGGCCAGACCCGCTATCGACGCTCCGCGTCCACACTGTTCCACCGGTTTTTACCAGTCACCCGCCACCATCCACCAGCCACGATCAAAACCCATGCCCAAGCTCTGCGCCAACCTGACCATGCTGTTCAACGAAGTCCCGTTCATGGAACGTTTCGCCGCCGCGGCCAAAGCCGGTTTCCGCGGCGTCGAATTCCTGTTCCCCTATGAATACGACAAGGCGCAGCTTTCAGAAGCGCTGAGGAAAAACAATCTCGTGCAGGTGCTGCACAACATGCCCGCAGGCAACTGGGCGGCGGGGGAACGCGGCATCGGCTGCCATCCGCAGCGCAGCGCCGAATTCAGGGAAGGCGTCGATCGCGCCATCGACTACGCCAGTGCGCTCGACTGCAAACAGGTCAACTGCCTCGCCGGCATCCGTCCACCGCATGTTGATCCGATCGACGCGCGCGAGACTTTCATCCGCAACCTGCAGTACGCCGCACCGAAGTTCAGGGACGCCGGCATCAAGCTGCTGATCGAACCGATCAACACCCGCGACATCCCCGGATTTTTCCTCAACTACACCGAACAGGCCGCCGACATCATCAAGGCCGTCGGTTCCGACAACCTGTTCATCCAGTACGACATCTATCACGCGCAGATCATGGAAGGCGACCTCGCCCGCACCATCGAAGCCCACCTGCCGCTGATCCCGCATATGCAGCTCGCCGACAACCCCGGCCGCCACGAGCCGGGCACCGGCGAGATCAACTACCTGTTCCTGTTCCGCCTGCTCGACCGCCTGGGCTACGCCGGCTGGATCGGCTGCGAATACAAACCCGCCACCACCACCGAGGCCGGACTGGGCTGGGCCAGCGCCTACCTGTCGGCCGCTTGACGCGCCAACGGCTACCCCACACAATCTGGACGCATCGGGCTGACAACAACAATTCCGGCCTGTCTGAAATTCAACCCTAGGAGGAGTCATGAAAGCATCACGCATCGCATCCGTGCTCGGCCTCGCCGTAGCCGCAACCTTTGCCGGCGCCGCCGGCGCGCAGCAACTCAAGATGATGACCGGCCCGCAGGGCGGCTCGTGGTATCCGCTGGGCGGCGCGATCCAGGGCATCGTCGAAAAAGCCATTCCGGGCGCCAGCATGCAGGTGCTGCCCGGCGCCGGCATTTCCAACGTCGTCGGCGTGCAGACCGGCAAGGCCGAACTCGGTTTCGGCAACGCAGTGTCGTCGGTGGACGGCGTCAACGGCGTCGAGCCCTTCAAAGGCAAGCAGGACAACGTCTGCCAGGTCGCCACCCTGTACTTCCAGTATTTCCATGCAGTGGCGCTCGCCGACTCCGGCGTCACCGACATGGGCAAGGCCCAGGGCAAGGCACTGACCACCCAGCAGAAAGGCAACACCGGCGAGCAGATGACGCGCGACGCGCTGAAGGTCTACGGCCTCGACTACGGCAAGATGTCGAAAGTCAACCACGGCAACTACACCGACTCGGTGGCGCAACTGAAGGACGGCCACGCCCAGGTGTTCACGCTGATCACCACGGTGCCGGCCTCGTCGGTGATGGACCTCGCCTCGGCGCGCGACATCCGCGTGCTCGAGTTCCCCAACGACAAATTCGCGGCCCTGCAGAAAATCAACAAGGGTTATGACAAGCGCATCATCAAGGCCGGCAGCTATCCGAAGCAGGACAAGGACGTGCAGACCATCGGCACCTGGACCCACCTGGTCGCCAGCTGCAAGCTGCCCGAAGACACCGTCTACAAGATCACCAAGGCGCTGGCCACCAACGTCGGAAACCTCGGCAACGTGGTGTCCGCAGTCAAGGGCCTGACCGTCAAGGACATGGCCACCGATGTCGGCGTGCCCTACCATCCGGGCGCCAAGAAGTACTACCAGGAAGCCAAGGCACTTTAAGCGTGTCACCCGAAGCAGCGGCGCGAATCTCTCGCGCCGCTGCTTTTTTTGCCCGGAGTCCGCTGAAATGACCCTTGCCCGCGCACTGAAAGGACTGATAGCCGGAGTTGCCATCGGCATGTCGGTCTACCACCTCACCATCGCCTTCATCGGCGCCCCGCAGCAGTTGTTTTTCCGCAGCACCCACCTGCTGTTCGCACTGGCGCTGGTGTTCCTGATGTACCCGAGCTTCCAGAAGAAAAAAGCAGCGGGCGGGATCCGCGACGATGCCGGCGGCATCATCGGCGGCGACGGCGCCGAACCCGTCGCCTCATGGTGGGACTGGACACTGATCGTCCTGTCCTTCGTCACCATCGGCTACATCTGGATCAACCACGAGCACCTGCTGACCCGCTTCGTTTTCGTCGACGATCCGACACGGAACGAACTGGTCCTCGGCGCGATTTTCACGCTGATCGTGCTTGAAGCCACGCGGCGCATCATCGGCCTCGCGCTGCCCATCACCGCGGCCATTTTCCTCGGCTACGCGTTTTTCATCGCCAAGACGCGGCCCGAGCAGATCATCGAAATCATGTACCTGACCACCGAAGGCATCTTCGGCGGCACGCTGGGCGTGTCGGCGGCTTACGTGATCATGTTCGTGCTGTTCGGCGCGTTCATGGAACGCACCGGCATCGGCCGCCTGTTCATGGATTTCGCACTGGCACTCACCGGCCACACCGCCGGCGGCCCCGGCAAGGTCGCGGTGGTCAGTTCCAGCCTGTTCGGCACCGTGTCCGGCTCGGCCGTTGCCAACGTGCTGGTCGACGGCCCGATCACCATCCCGCTGATGAAACGCACCGGCTTTCGCCCGGCCTTCGCTGCCGCCGTCGAATCGGTCGCATCCACCGGCGGCCAGATCATGCCGCCGATCATGGGCGCCGCCGCCTTTGTGATGGCCGAATTCCTTGCAGTCAGTTATTTCCAGGTGACGATGTGGGCAATCATCCCCGCATTCCTCTATTTCCTGGCGGTGTTCTTCGCCGTGCATTTCGAATCCAAGCGCGTCGGGCTCGTCGGCCTGCCGCGCTCGGAGATTCCGCGCCTCGGCGCGGTGATGCGCGAACGCGGGCACCTGTTCATCCCGCTGGTCACCATCCTGTTCGGCCTGATGGCCGGCTACAGCGCGCCCTTGTGCGCGCTCGCCGGCACGCTGATGTGCGTACCCGTGGCCATGATGCGCAAATCCACACGCAAGGACATCAGCCTCGGCACCATTTTCAGCGCGCTCGAAGAAGGCGCCAGGAACTCGGTTGCGGTGGCGCTGGCCTGCGCCTGCGCCGGCATCATCATCGGCGTCATCACCCAGACCGGCGCGGCGATCAACTTCACCTCGGTGGTCATCGACATGTCGAAAGACATGCTGGTGCTGGCGCTGGTGCTGACCATGCTCGCCGGCATCATCCTCGGCATGGGCATGCCGACCACCCCCGCCTACATCGTCATGGTGTCGCTGCTGGTGCCGGCCATCATCAAGCTCGGCGCGATCCCGCCGGCGGCGCACATGTTCGCCTTCTACTTCGCCATCCTCTCCGCGATCACGCCTCCGGTGGCACTGGCCGTGTATGCCGCGGCCGGCATCGCCAAGGCCCCGCTGTGGCAGGCCGGCTGGACGGCGGTGCGCGTCGGCGCCGCCGGTTTCATCGTGCCCTTCATGTTCATCTTCGAGCCTTCGCTGCTGATGATCGGCGACTGGATCGACATCCTGCAATCCTTCATCTCCGCGTCCATCGGCACCATCTGCCTCGCGGCGGGATTGTTCGGCTACCTGTTCCGCACCGCGCGCATCTGGGAACGCGCGTTCCTGCTCGGCGCCGCGGTGATGCTGATCAAGCCGGGACTGGTCACCGATCTGATCGGCGCCGGCCTGGTGGTGGCCGTGGTCATCAGCCAACTGGTCATCCGCAAGTCCGAACCGCAGCCGGTGCTGGAACGGCCCGTCGCGCACTGACCCGCCTATAATCCGCAGTACCCCGTGTATCGGCGCGCCCCACGGCGCGCCGCCATTTTTTCAAGGACACCATCATGAGCAACGTCGGTTTCGTCGGACTCGGCATCATGGGCAAACCCATGGCCCTCAACCTGATCAAGGGCGGCCACACCCTGTTCCTGACTTCACGCAGCGGCGTGCCGAAGGAATTGACCGATGCCGGCGGCAAGGCCTGCGCCAGCGCGAAGGAAGTCGCGCAGCAGGCCGACATCATCATCACCATGGTCCCCGACACCCCCGACGTCGACAAAGTACTGTTCGGCGCCAACGGCATCGCCGAAGGCCTCAGCAAAGGCAAAACCGTGGTCGACATGAGCTCGATCTCGCCCATAGAGACCAAGCAATTTGCCAATAAAATCAATAAATTGGGATGCGACTACGTCGACGCCCCGGTGTCCGGCGGCGAGGTCGGCGCAAAAAACGCCGCGCTCACCATCATGGTCGGCGCCCCGCAGGCCGCCTTCGACAAGGTCAAGCCGTTGTTCGAACTGATGGGCAAAAACATCACCCTGGTCGGCGGCAACGGCGACGGCCAGACCTGCAAGGTATGCAACCAGATCATCGTCGCGCTGAACATCGAAGCCGTCAGCGAAGCCCTGGTGTTCGCCTCCAAAGCCGGCGCCGACCCCGCGAAAGTGCGTCAGGCGCTGATGGGCGGCTTCGCCGCGTCACGCATTCTCGAAGTCCACGGCGAACGCATGATCAAACGCACCTTCGACCCCGGCTTCCGCATCGAACTGCATCAGAAGGATCTGAACCTCGCACTGCAAGGCGCCAAAGCGATGGGCGTGTCGCTGCCGAATACGGCGACAGCGCAGGAATTATTTAATAGCTGCTCTGCAAATGGCGGCGCGAAATCGGATCACTCGGCGATGGTGAAGGCGCTGGAGCGGATGGCGAATCATGAGGTGGCGAAGTAAAGAGTCAGCCATCGATTTTAAAGTTTTACCTACTTTTTAAGCTTCAATGATTTTCGCTACCTCACGAATTAAGCTGCCCTCAATTCCTGAGAGGTCGTTCCTAGCAAGAAGAATTCGCCAGAATCCGGAATATAAATTTCAACCGCATTATCTGTACTTCCTGAATAATCGCTATCGATGGAACAATACAGATCAGATCCAAAAGAGAATTCTTGCCGAAATTCCAGATGACAATGCTCAAGCTTGGAACTGTTGGAGACAATTTCGTAGCGCACAAAGCGAAATCACATCTATATTCTTGATTGAAAATTGCCTTAATGGCGAAGTTACGGGAATCGAAGTCTCCCCTCCCGGCGTTGAGAAGTCCTGCGATATAGCTGCGCGATTTACAAATCAGGAAGTTTTTTTCCTGGAAGTTAAATCACAAAGCGGGCAGCAGCACGGTGACAAACACCCTGCAACGGATGGCCCGATCGAATTCACACCTCAAGGAGAAGAAGATTTACGATCTTGGCTCTTCGAAGAACGGCTTAGCAATAAAACCGGAGAGCCTATGACCCCACTCGCCACACAGGCATCAGAAAAAGGGGCGCATGTTTTAATCGCATTTACAGACATTTTTCATTGGGAAACAAGCAACGCTGATTCACTAGCACAATACCTCGCACCAGACTCACGGAAAATAAGTAAACAGCGTAACTTTTGGAAGAAACCTTGCTCACTGAATATTTGGTATTGGATAAAGTGCATGACTGGCTTACACCAAGACTATTTGGATATTCATATATACGAAGCAGGATCCAAAACATCTGAAAGGATGAAGAAGCTTAGTGAAATTTGACTGCTTCAATCCTCAAGAATGCTTGAACTAATCGTAATTCGAGTTTGCAACGAAGAAAGCCAAGCAAAACAGCCTGCGATTCGTTGCTATACCCCCTTCTGAGCCGCCGAGTAGATCTCGTAGGGCGCATTAAGCGGAGCGCAATGCGCCGCATTTAAGCCAAGAAAAGAATGATGCGCGACGCTGTCGCGCACAACAACGGCAGACCGGCGGATTACGCCGCTACGCGGCTAATCCACCCTACGGTGAAACGCGATCGGGTTGCCCCCTTCCGAGCCGCCGAGTAGCACAGCGCGGCCGGGGGCCGTCGGCGAGCACTGTCTGAGCCCTCGCTCGCGAGGGCGAGTTGCGGAGCCGCCCGGTCGTGCGAGCAACGCAGGGAACTCCCGAAGGGGCGGCTCGGCGGGGTCGCCTCCTTTTGGTTACTTTTCCTGGCGAGACAGGAAAAGTAACTGGCCGCCGGGCCACCCCCGGCGAACTTGAATTTCGCTTTTCCGGAAGCCCGCCGTCCATCCTTCGACAAGCTCAGGACGAACGGCTTGTCGATGCCAAACTCGACCTTCACTCCAATTAACTACTTACCAACCTCATCCCAAACAAACACCACCCTCCGGTGCTTCCCCGCCTGCACATCAACCACCTGCCGCTTGCTCACACCCTCGTTGACCGCCTCAATCTCATACTTCCCCGACGGCAGATGCGCCAGCAAAAACGGTCCGTCGGATTCGGTTTCGAGCAGCACCTTGCCGGACTGCCGCACGGTGACTTTCACACCGGCCAGATAAACATCGTTCGGAACCGCTTTTTGCGCGAACAGCAGTTCCAGCGGATATCTG
>Ga0172373_10001345_pt1 | contig 40041 bp, 21 predicted proteins | sample Lak10m_2_FD_114546 | JGI IMG/M metagenome (GOLD analysis project Ga0172373, IMG submission 114546) | Freshwater microbial communities from Kabuno Bay, South-Kivu, Congo - kab_092012_10m | ecosystem: Environmental > Aquatic > Freshwater > Lake | place: Democratic Republic of the Congo... | reverse complement strand
GAATTTGCTGGAGGTGTGATTAACATCAAAACAATTTCACCAAGACCAAAAAATTTCCAAACAATACAATTAGGTACATCGTTTAATACTATTACAACGTTCAGAGATTTTAAAAAATCAGAAGGTAATGGCACTGATTTTTTAGGATTAGGAGGTACTGCAAGACAATTACCTTCTGGAATTCCTGGGACAAAGGAATTTGAAGTGTATTCAAACCTTCAAAAGGCAGATGCTGCGAAATTAATGACTACCACTTGGAGTCCTTTAAGTAGTATCGCTTTACCAAATTTAACACTTCAATACAGCATAGGAAGAGCTTATACATTGGTAAACGGGCATAAAATTGGATTGGTATTTGCATATAATTACAATTCAAACAATCAAGCTAACGAAACTATTCGTAGAGAATTTGAAGAACAATCTACTGGTGTTGTAAACAAAATGGAATTAAAAGATTCTGTATTTACAAAATCGATATTAAATACTGGAATGTTCAACTTGTCATACCAATTTAACGATAGTAGTAGTATTAATTTCTATAACATTTATTCTATCTCAAGCGATGATCGAATTAACATCCGTAAAGGAGTTCGTGAATTAGATTCAGATCCTCGTCAATGGGAAAAATCCACTAACTTTTGGTATACTCAAAACTTATTAAACACAAGTCAATTATCCGGTTCACATAAAATCAACCAATACTTCAAAGTAAACTGGGCTGGCGGTTATAGTAATATACTAAGAGATATTCCTAACCAACGTCGTGTAGTTTATCAAAAATCTACATACTTAGAAAATGACACTACTGCAAAATATTTTGCAATCATTCAGAAAAACGGAACGATTCCTACAGCAGCTGGAAATATGTTTTGGGCAAAAACAGATGAGAAAATCACCTCTGGAAAAATTGATTTAATTTTTCCTTTCTCAATTAAATCGAACAAACAAGAAATTAAAATAGGCGCTTCAACTCAATATAGACAAAGAAGTTTTATTGCAAGAAACTTTGGTTTTTCTCAATACAAACCTAGTGGTAGTAAATTCAATGACAGTTTACTTGTTTTGTCTCCTTCAGAAATCTTCCAATCCTCCAATTTGGGTATAATGCAAAGTGGAAAAGGAGGCTTTAAGTTAGAAGAGGCTACAAAAGTAAGCGATAGTTACAATGCAAATTCACTATTACATGCAGCGTATGCAATGATGGATTCAAGAATAGGATCAAAATTAAGAGCTGTTGGGGGTGTACGTTTAGAATCCTATAAACAACATTTTAACTATATAGAATTTGGAAGTAATTTAGAAAAAAACATTGATACAACTGTTGTGGATTTACTTCCATCGTTGAATTTAATCTACAGTCTGACGAAAAAAATGAACTTGCGCGCGAGTTACTACAAAACAGTTTCTCGACCAGAGTTTAGAGAATTAGCACCGTTTGCTTTTTACAATTTCGTAATGGACAATATATTATCAGGTAACCCAAATCTTAAAAGAGCAACGATTGACAATTATGACGTTCGCTACGAAATTTACCCATCCCCTTCCCAAATGTTTAGTGTTTCTGGTTTCTTTAAAGAATTTAAAAACCCGATTGAATTAATTAACAGAACAGGTACATCTGGAGCTCCTGAATTATATTATACCAATATCAACAAAGTTCAAAACATTGGATTGGAAGTAGAGTATCGCATTAAATTAGATATTTTCACAAAAAATGCTGGTGTTAAAGACTCCGTTAAAAAGAGTCGTTTCTTAACTAATTCCACCTTATACTCAAACTTCTCATTAATTCGTTCCACTGTATTCTTAGATGGAATTATAGGTTCTGGTGGTAATCGTCCTATGCAAGGTCAATCTCCATTCATTATCAATGCAGGATATCAATTTGAACATCCAACAAAAGATTGGAGTGTAGCCATTAATTACAATGTCGTTGGACAACGTATTTTTATCGTAGGAAATACACAAGAACCATCTGTATGGGAGAATGGAAGACATGTAATCGACATGCAATTTGCAAAAAGAATTAGAGATAAATGGGAATTCAAATTCAATGTTAAGGATTTATTAGCACAGAAACTTTTGTTCTTCCAAGACCTTAACAATGACAAAAAATACACCAAAGGAATCGACAATCGTTGGCAAGAAATATCTTTTGGTCAAACCATATCATTAAGTGCTAGTTACAAGTTCTAGACCTACAAAGCACTGGTAATCAAAACTAACAAAAACAAAAGGGAAGGTGTTAACCTTCCCTTTTTGCATTGGTAACATTACTAAGTTTTTGTTATTTAATGTTAAACATTTATTAATCTTTGGGTAACATTCTTGCGAGATTTGTGCTGTTACTTTGTAGCATAAAATTTAAATTAAATTATGAAAAAAATTTACTTAAGCGTTTCCGCTATTTTATTAGGAACGGCCTTACATGCACAACAAGCGTTTTGGACACCTACTGAATATAAAGGAGCTTTCCCTATTTCAGACAATACTGCAAAAACAGATTGGACGAAAGGATGGTCAAACTTTGACCCTGAAAATGCAGTATATGGAGCAACTACACAAACTGTATCTTCGGATATTACAACAAATACTACTTGGAGTGGTATTATTAAACTCGAAAATAAAATTTACGTTAAAGGAGGTGCTACATTAACCATCGCACCAGGTACAATTATTCGAGGGGATAAAGCAACACAAGGTACCCTTATTGTTACAAGAGGATCGAAAATCATCGCGGATGGTACTGTTAACAATCCTATTGTTTTTACATCTAACGAAGCTATTGGCTCACGTTCAGAAGGTGATTGGGGTGGTGTTATCATTTTAGGAAACGCAGTAAACAATCAACCTGCAGGAAAAGCGAACATTGAAGGTATCCTACCAAGCCCAGACACGGAATTTGGAGGTTTAGATGATGCAGATAATTCCGGTGTAATTCGTTACGTGAGAATTGAATTCGCAGGAATTGCATTACAACCTAACAAAGAAGTGAATGGTATTACTTTTGGTTCTGTAGGAAACAAAACATTGGTTGACAATGTACAAGTTTCTTTTTCCGGAGATGATTCATTCGAATGGTTTGGTGGTACTGTAGATTGTAAGCACTTAATTGCATACCGTGGATTGGATGATGACTTTGATACAGATTTCGGATATAGAGGTCGTGTTCAATTTGGTTTAATTGTAAGAGATGCAAGTATGTCGGATGCTGCAGGTGATTCCAATGGATTTGAATCAGATAATGACGCAACTGGATCGAATGCAAAACCATTAACAGCTCCTGTATTTTCGAACATTACATTAATCGGACCTAAAGGAGATGGAACAACTGTTTTACCTCAAGGTGAAAAATTTGAAAAAGCATTTCGATTAAGAAGAAATACTGCAACATCTGTTTTCAACTCTATCGTTACAGGTTGGGAGAAAGGTTTATCTATCGAGGGTACTTCTACTGAAGATAATGTCACTGGAGATAGTTTAGTATTTGCAAATAATATACTTACAAATTTTAACACATCTACAAAAGTAGTTACTGCAACTCCAGCATTTTATTCTACATGGTTTGGAGCGAAATCTAACGATACAACATCCGTTCTTGCAGATGTAAAGTTAATTAACGCTTTTAAATTTGATGCAACAATTGATGCGCGCTTAACTGCAGGTTCAGTTGCTGCTACTGGTGCAGACTTCAAAAACAAAAAATTCGTTGGTGGTTTTGTAACTGAGCCAGTTGGTTCGAATACTTTTTGGACAGAAACAAAATACCGTGGTGCATTTCCTATAACTGACAATACTACCAAAACAGATTGGACAGACGGATGGGCAAATTTTGATCCAGAAAACACCGTTTATGGAGCAACAACTACAACTGTTTCTGCTGACATTACAACAAACACAACTTGGAGTGGAATTGTTAAGTTAGAGAACAAAGTCTATGTGAAAAATGGCGCTACGTTAACAATAGCTCCGGGTACGATAATCAGAGGAGATAAAGCTACACAAGGTACGTTGATCATTACAAAAGGGTCAAAAATTAATGCTACTGGTACAAAAGAGAATCCAATTGTATTCACATCTAACCAAGCAGTTGGTGCAAGAGCTGAAGGTGATTGGGGCGGTGTTATTTTATTAGGGAAAGCAATCAACAACCAACCTGGATCAAAAGCAAATATTGAAGGTATCTTACCAAGCATAGATACAGAATTTGGTGGTACAGATGATACGGATAGCTCAGGTGTTTTGAAATTCATTCGTATTGAATTCGCTGGTATCGCATTACAACCAAACAAAGAAGTGAATGGATTAACTTTTGGTTCTGTTGGTTCCAAAACTTTAGTAGATTATGTACAAGTTTCTTTTTCCGGTGATGACTCTTTTGAATGGTTTGGTGGTACTGTAGATTGTAAACACCTAATCGCTTACAGAGGTTTAGATGATGATTTCGATACAGATTTCGGTTATAGAGGTCGTGTTCAATTTGGTTTAATCGTAAGAGATGCTGATTTATCGGATGCTGCAGGAGATTCAAACGGATTTGAGTCTGATAACGATGCAACTGGTTCAAACGCAAAACCATTAACTACTGCTGTTTTTTCTAACATCACGATGGTTGGACCAAAAGGAGACGGAACAATCACGTTACCACAAGGAGAGAAATTTGAAAAAGCATTCCGTATTAGAAGAAATTCTGGTATTTCTGTATTCAACTCTCTAATAACAGGTTGGGAAAAAGGTCTTTCGTTAGAAGGTGCCTCTACTGAAGATAATGTTACTGGTGATACAATGGCATTCGCAAACAATACATTGGTAAATTTTGCAGCAAAAACAAATGTTGTAACTGCAACTGCTGGTTTTTACCAACCATGGTTTGGTCCAAACAATAACGATACAACATCTGTAATGGCTGACATTAAATGTGTAGATTTATTCAAAGGATTAGGTTCTAAAATGGATGCTCGATTAGCGGTAGGATCAAAAATCGCAACTACAGCAGATTTTACAAGCAAAAAATTTGTTGGAGGATTTATTAAAGAAAACGAACAAAACGCAAGTTTGAATGAAGTATTTGCTACCGTAAACGAAGCAATTATTTATCCAAACCCAATGCGTGAAGCTGGAATTCTTTCTTTCCAATTACCTGCAACTTCTTATTTAACAGTAACTATGTTTGATATTACAGGTAAATCAGTAGCTAACATTTTTGAAGGTACATTAGAAGCAGGTGAGAATAAATTAGCTATCAACACAACTGCTATTGAAAACGGAATTTATTTAATCGCTATTACTAACGGTGTTTCTACAGAAACAATTCGTTTAGCAATCGAAAAATAATTTCAAAACTTCAACGATTGGTTATACCAATAGTTAAATTAAAACTATTAAAAGGCTGTTCATTTCTGAGCAGCCTTTTTTTATAAATATAAATTAATATTCAATTAATAAAGCACGCCAAAACACACGAAAATTTTAATCAAATGTTACGAATACGAATTTGGAATTAATAAAGCGTTAATTATGAATTTATCTACTTACTGTTTTTATAAAAGATATTTGTTGCTATAAACCATTTATTTAAACAAAAACAGTAACCACCTAATTAACAATGATTAAGAAAGTTTGTTTCACATTTATTATTCTGTTATTAACGATTTTTTCCTCCTCTGCACAACAAGGTTTAGAAAATATCATCGTTGAAAAATACTACGTCGCAAACGCATACGACACTAGCGCAAATACCTATGCAGGTAAATTACCCCTAGGCGCTACAACCTATCGTATTTTCGCAGACCTGTTACCAGGTTACCAATTTTTAGCGGCATATGGGAGCCCCGAACACACGCTTAAAATAGCTACTACCACTACTTTCTTTAATAACACCGATCATGGAGCAGTTATTCCAAATGTTATACCCTACCGAACAATGCGTAAAAATACCGTTATGCTTGATTCATGGTTATCGGTTGGTGCGGCAGGGGAAGATTGTTATGGTATATTAAAAAGTGATGACGATTCTCTAGAAACAATACAACATGAAAAAAAGTTTTTATCGAACACTAAAAGATCTGTTGGAATACCATTAAAAGAAAGAGATGGTATTGTAAGGCATGACGAAGTACCTAGACCTTTTTTCTTTCATATTGATAGTGCAGTTAAAGTTTTTGATGGAAACCATCCAGGGGGTTTATTCGAAGTTAAAAATGGTGCATGGGCATGCTTGACCGGATCTAAAGGAGCAGATTCATTAACAAATAACCGTGTGTTGATCGCCCAAGTAACTACCGATGGAGAATTATCTTTCGAACTAAACATTCAAATTGCAACACCAATCAAAGGAGTAAGTCAACGCTTTGTTGCTAGAAACCCCATTGAGGATGAAATATGTATTCCTAGTTTGATCTATGGAAAGGAAAGTAGAAAGTAGAAAGTATAAAGTAGAAAATATAAAGAGATGAATAAATTAGTACTAGCATTAGGTTTTATAAGCTTTCAATTTTTGGGGTTTTCTCAAAATGGGTTAGAAAAAATTATTGTAGAGAAATACTACATTGCAACAAAAGCAGATTCCACAGGTTCAATTGGTACTTTACCAGTAGGTTCAACCACCTATCGTATCTATGCGGATATGTTACCAGGGTACAAATTCCAAGCATTGTATGGAAATTCCGACCATGCATTAAAAATTAATTCTTCTACCCCATTTTTTAATAATGAAGACAGAGGTGCTACTACAGCAAATGCGATTGCAAGTGCACAATTAAAAAACAATACAGTTGCACTTGACTCTTGGTTTTCGGTTGGTGCTTCTGCAGGAGGCCAGTTTGGGGTGTTAAAATCAGAAGATAATGATGGTAAAAATTTACTAACCTTAAATACGTTATTAAAGAATAATGCTGCAGCCATGGGTATTCCTCTTACCACGCAAGATGGAAACATGACTGTAACGGGTAAACAACCGGAAGCAGTAGCATTTGTAGGTATAGACCCAAGTAACGGAATATTTGATGCTGCAAGCTTACAAGGAAATTCTTTTCAGACGAATAACGGTGCAATTTCTGCATTAAATGGAGCTACTGGTCCAACAGCTGAAAACCGAGTTTTAATAGGTCAATTTACTACAGACGGTGTTTTTACTTTTGAATTGAATTTACAAATTGGCTCTCCTACAGGTGTTGCTGAAAAATATGTAGCTTCAAATCCAATCAATGGTGAATTTTCAATCCCATCATTAATACTTTCTGGAAATAATCCGCCTGTAGTACAAATTACCTCCCCAAGCAATGATGCCAAACTTAAATCGGGTGAAGCAACAACCATAACTGCTGATGCAACAGATACAGATGGAACTGTTACAAGTGTAGAATTTTTTGTTGACGGTAAATCACTTGGTGTAGATAATACAGCTCCTTATTCCATTGCCTATACCCCTACCGATGGTAACCATAAAATAACAGCGCTTGCAACAGATAATAAAAATGATCAAACAACATCTCAAACTATAAATATTATTGCAAGTAATAATATCCCTCCTGTAATAACAATTTCAGCGCCTAAAATTGCTCACTTAGAAACAGTGACAATCAATGCTACTGCTTCGGATGCAGATGGAACAGTTAAAGAAGTCGCTTTTTATATAGATAGTGTTTTAGTTGGTACAGATGTTACTGCACCTTTTAGCTATGCTTGGACATCCACACTTGGTAAACATAGTGTGTTTGCTATTGCAACAGATGACAAAGGAGAAAAAACTAAATCTAATAGAGAAATTATAGAAGTTGTTACAAACATTTTACCTGAGGTAGCAATAATTTCTCCAGTAAATAACGCTAATAAAATAATTACTGGATCAAACGTAATAATTCTTGCAAATGCCTCAGATGCAGATGGTAAAATAACAAAAGTTGAATTTTTTGTAGATGGAAAATCTGTTGGTATTGATACAGAAACACCTTATTCTGCAAATTATTTATCTGTATCCGGAAAACATTATATAACTGCGGTTGCAACTGACGATCAATCAGCAACTACAACTTCATCTACAATTGCTATTGAAGTTAAAGACAATCAATTACCAATCGTAAGTATCACTAATTATTTTGACACAATCTACAAACAAGATGTAGTAAAAATTACTGCAAACGCATACGATGTGGACGGTACGATTACAGAAGTAGAATTTTTTGTAGATTCAGTTTCCATAGGAGTAGATCAAATAGCTCCGTACACTGCTGAGTGGGTAGCTATTTCAGGAGTACATCATATTAAAGCTATTGCAAAAGATAACAATAACGCAAAATCAATTTCAACAATCAAAACAATCCATGTAAAAAATTATATTGCAAGTACCGAAGAAATAGAAAATGCTGGCTTAAACATCCAAGTGTACCCTAATCCAGCAAACTCTTTCATCACTTTACATGTTTCATCTACAACGAATAACGGTCTTTCTGGATACCAAATAATCGATAACATTGGAAGAATTATCCTTGAAAAAGAATTAAAAACTACACAAAAAACAGTTAAGGAAACTATCGATGTACAACAATTAGAAAAAGGTGTATATCATTTCCATTTCACCATTAATGGGAAAAAAGTAATTGAAAAATTTATTGTTGAATAATCTATTCTAGCTTATCTATGAAAAATGTAAGACAAACGTTACTCTTTTTCCTTTTGATGATTTCCTCTATTGGACTTTCTCAAGGTACGGTTAGGGGTAAAATTACCGATGAGAAAGGAAACGCTTTGTATAATGCCAAAGTTTACTTTAAAAGCGATAGAACTAAAATTACATTGTCGGATTTTGATGGAAACTTTACTGCTGAAAGTAAATTGGCTGTTGACGTGATGGTAATAAACATGGCAAATTTTCAAATATTGGAAGATACAATCAAGTTCAACAATTTAAAACTTTACCTTCAGGATTATTCACTAGAACCAAAAGTAACCACCATTGGTACAGCAATAGTAAAAAAGAAAAAGCCAAAAGCGAATGACTTGTACATGGAAAACATCAAGAAAAATTCCGCTACAACCATTGATTATGTTTCGGCTGAGACAATGAAAAAAACAGGAGATCCAAACGTTACAGCAGCAGTAGCTCGTGTGTCTGGTGTTTCAACTGCAGGAGGATTAATTACCGTTAGAGGTATTGGCGATAGGTATGTAAAAACAACCTTAAATGGATCACGTATTCCAACACTGGATCCATTAACAAACAACATCAAATTAGATATCTTTCCTTCCAGTTTAGTAGATAATATTATCATTACCAAAACCGCAACACCAGATCTACCAGGTGATTTCTCCGGCGCCTATCTTTCTGTTGAAACAAAAGATTATCCTGAAAAATTAGATGTTAATGTGGAAATGCAATTTGGTTATAACGAACAAACAACGTTTAAGGATGTAATTTCCTCCCAACGAAGTAAAACAGATTGGTTAGGGTTTGACAATAGTTTGCGTGTAAATAAAGATGAAATAATTAAAGCCCCTAATTTAAGTCCAACAAAATATCAAGAAATGAACGCACTTGGATTAGGTAATTATTTCAAATCCATGGGAGTAACTGATTGGAAAGATGGTTCCCCAGAGGGAGTTGAATATTTTAAATTAGGATTAGTTGAACTTGGTTTGCTTTCAAAAAGCGCATTAAACGATCCAAATGCAATCAAAACTGCAGAAAACATCTATAATACACAATACAAAACCATCGCGTTTGATAAATTAAATCCAGATGGAAAAGATTACAACAATGGATTTTCGCACAATTGGAATACCGCATTTCGAAAAGCACCTATGAATTTTAGTCAATCCTTTAGTATCGGAAATCAAGTGAAACTATTCGGAAAACCACTTGGTTACATTGTTGGATTGCGATATGGTAATAGTGTAAGATTTGATCCAAATGGAATATCACAACGTTTGGCAGGTGATACTTCTAAATTAGGATTTGATGTCCTAGACAAAGCCTTAATAAGTAGGGAAACAAATGGATGGAGTTCGTTGATAAATTTAGCTTACAAATTCAATCCGAAAAATAGTATCTCCTTTATGTTCATGCCAAACATAACAGGCACCAACGATGTAGCAAATTTTACTACGCAAAGAGATAATAGTCCAGATCAAGAAGCGAGAACTGTAGTTAATCAATTTTACGAAAACCGTCAACAATTAATATACCAGCTAAAAACAGAACATTTTTTACCAAAAACTAAGACAAAGATAGATTTTAACACCTCTTACACAAAAGGAAAAAGTTTGGCACCAGATTTTAAAATATTACAATATGGTTACATCATAAATAATATTACTGATAGTACTTTTGACTATAATTTTTCACCTACTGCTGGAGATGGTATACGCCGTTATTATCGTTTTTTAAATGAAAATATTCTAGACTCAAGAGTAGCTGTTGAAATTCCTTTTAAAAGTTCGAGTACGGACTTAATGCGCAAAATAAAATTTGGTGGAGCTTTTCAACGTAACGATCGAACTTCCAATCTAGAAGAGTACTACTTAAATAATGGAAACAATATTGGCGGGGAAGTTCTGAATTCTTCTGATATTGATGGATTCTTGAACCCGGATAAATTTATTTTATCGAATAAAAAAATTGATTTCATTTATTCAAAAGCTGAATTTGCACGAAACCAAACATTTGGATTTAGCACCATTCAAGCTGGATTTATAGCTTTAGACTACACATTAAATTCTGGGTTGCGGTTAGCAGGAGGTATACGTGTTGAGCAATCAAGAATTTTCACAGATGTAAAGGAATATTATGCAAAAGGGTATGCAAAAAACGATATTCGTCGTGAAAACCTAGGAGGGTTCTCTGTTGTAAATGCTGCAGACTTAAAAGAAACGAATATACTCCCAAGTGCGAATATTGTTTATAAAATCAAACGAATTGAAAACGCACTAGTAAACCTACGTTTAAATTTTAGCCAAACTGTTGCACGTCCAAGTATGCGTGAGTTAAACGATGCAGCTATATATGATAATGAATTTCGAACTTTGATTTATGGAAATTCAGACTTGAAAAATGTCCATATTAAAAACTATGACTTTAGAGGAGAATCTTACTTTAAAAATGGGGATAACATCTCTGTAAGTTTATTTTACAAAGACTTCCGGAACCATATCGAAATGGGGTTTGGTGCTGCAGGGATTACCTGGCAAAACATTGAACAATCTACCGTAAAAGGGCTTGAATTTGAAGGAAAAAAAGGGTTAGGAAAACAATTTGAAGTGCGTGCTAATATTACTTTAGTTGAATCTAAATCTGCGTTTGTAAGAAAAGATGAATTTATAGTAAACGGAATCAAACAGTATGTAATTCTTGATACTATTAATCGACCAATGTTTGGGCAAGCGCCATATATTATCAATGCAATTTCAACCTTTAAATCCGATAGTTTAGGACTCTCTGCTTCTTTGAGCTATAATGTACAAGGACCGAGATTAGCGATTACAGGTGTGATAAAAGGACGTCCAGATGTATACGAAATGCCTCGAAATACCATTGATTTTAAAATCACCAAAAAACTAGGAAAACATTTTAATACTAGCTTGATGGTTAGAGATATATTAAATACCAAGGTAAGAAGAGCATACCGCATGAATAATGGATATATCGATTACGACAACTTTAGGTACGGTACCAACTTTATAGTCTCTATTGCTTACAAATTATAATTTTAAAAATTAACCCCATGAAATTAAAACAGTTAATTTTATTTTTAGGAATTGTATTTACATCCTTACTTACTCAAGCACAAATAGAAAATGTCCTTGTAGAAAAATACTACATTTCTGACGACTTTGATGGCCTGGATACCAATGGCGGACATTTACTTCCTGGTTCAATAACCTACCGAATTTATGTTGATTTACCAGCAGGAAGTAAATTATTACGTATCTATGGCGATGAAAATCATGCCTTCAAACTAAAAAGTACCGAAACAATTTTTAACCACAAAGAAAATGGACTTAGTTTCGGTAAGGATTTTACGAAAGCTAGTTTTAACAAAAATACAATCGCACTGGATAGTTGGTTAACACTTGGTCAAATTGGAAAATCATCAAACAATCAAACCTATTTTGGAATCCCAAAAGACCAAGACAGCGATGGTTCTTTTATTGGAGGTGACAACAATGATGGAGGTAGTAGTAAGGTACCATTTGGTTTATTAAATAACACGGATCCCAAAGCTGGAAAACCACTTTTTCAAAAAGATGGAATTCAATTAGTCAATAAAATACTATCGAATTGGGGGGATTATGGAATTGTTTCAAACTCGGAAGATTCCACAATATTTGGATCTCTTGTGAAGGGCAACGAATTTAAAAGCAATAATTTTTTTCTAAAAAATAATGGAACAATCGGCCCTGACAGTTTAAAAAATCAAATTCTAGTAGCACAAATTACCACAGCTGGTGAATTATCTTTTGCATTGAATCTAGAAGTATTGGAAAATATCAATGGCGTTCCTACAAAAGTGCTGTATGTTTCCAATGACTCCATACTCAAAGAAAACGAACAATTTAGCGGATATTTAAACTACCCATTTACGTGTGGATGTTTGGATAAAAATTATGTAGAATACAACCCAAAAGCAGTATGCAGTTCAGCAGATGCATGCAAAACTAAAATTGTTTTAGGATGTACAGACCCTAAAGCATGTAACTACGACCCGAATGCAAATGTGATGGTACACTCGCTTTGTTGTTATCCAGGCGCATGTAATAATCGCGACATTGCTGAAGTTTGCCCCTCATTGATGGAAGAAGCATTATCTTTTAATATCCACCCAAATCCGAGCCATAAAATAATTTACATCAATGCTAAAACTGGAAAAGAAATGGATTTTAGTTATGACCTATACGATGTGTTTGGAAATAATGTGCTCTCCAAATCCATTGGATCTAAAACAGTATTGATTGATGAAGAAATTAATATAGAAAATCTACCCAACGGAATCTATCATTTGAGACTTACAGTTGGCAATACAATCGAAAGTAAAACGTTCATTAAAAACTAATTACTAATGAAAAAAACACTAATAATTATTACGAGCATGCTTTTATTGTTTGGTTTAGATAGCTGTACCAAGACAGAAGTTACAACTACTACACCAGAATATGGAACTATGACTGACATTCAAGGCAATAAATATAAAACCGTTAAAATAGGTGATCAATGGTGGATGGCGGAAAATTTAAAAGTTACCGTTTTTAATGATAAATCTCCAATTACTAATATTTCAGAAAACGCGTTAGATTCTATTTGGGAAAACACCAAAAATGCAGCATATTGTATCTATGACACCACTTTAGGAGCACTTTATAATTGGAGGGTAATCAATAACATCAAAAATATTGCACCCAAAGGTTGGCATATTCCAAGCGACGAAGAATGGAAAACCTTAGAGAAATCGGTTGGTATGCAAGCTTCAGAAACAAATAAAACTGCATGGAGAGGCACTTTGGAAGCAGACAAATTATTAGCAAAGTACCAAGCTCCTACTGAAAACGCAGATTACGCATTTGGTACGAATGAAAGTGGATTTGAAGGACTATTGGCTGGATGTCGTCTGTTTAGTGGAAAAATTAACAAACAAAAAAACACTGCTTTTTGGTGGACAGCTTCTCCTTTCAACGAAACAGAAGCATGGTATCGATACATAGATGCTCAACAAAAAAAAATATTTAGACAACATACTTATACCTCGTATGGTTTTAGCATACGTTGTGTGAAAGACTAATTTAACACATGCAATTATGAAACTATTATATGCACTACTGAGTTGTTTTTTAAGCTTTGCACTGTTTGCACAAGATTCAACTAAAATAGAGGAAAATAAATTAAAAAAACATCAAATAGGTTTAACTTATTCGCCTGAGTACACTTTTAGATATTTACAGGCAGACAGTAAATCTGCTTGGGTCATGCAAATTGCCGATTCCATGGAAGTACCCAAATTCGGATTTTCAACAGGTTTAAATTATGTATATAATGTAAACGATAAGTTGAATATAAATACAGGAATATTTTTTACCGATAATGGGGAGAAAACTAAATATAATGTAAACATTCAACCCGTAAATTACACGAACCACTATTATTTTGTGAGCATTCCTGTTAGAATTAACTATACAATGTATACAAAAAAAGTAGCATTGTATTCTAGTATAGGTTTAACTGGAAACGTATTTATTAATCATAGAACTGTGATGTTTGAAGAAGGAAAAAAAGAAGCAATTCAATTTAACAATTCTAATGATTTAACAAGATGGAACATTGGTGGGGTTGCTGGTTTAGGTATGCAAGCAAAACTTTCTGAAAATTGGTTTTTTAAACTAGAAGTACTTTACAAACAATCCATTTCTGCAGTGAATAATGACCCTGTAAAAAAATGGTTATATGCAGTAGGACCAAATTTTGGATTGTTTTATAACTTCCAATAATCTAAATAGTTGAGAAACTTACCTTCAAATTTTTACATAAAATTCCTTTATTGACCGCTTTGGTGCTTAACAATTAATTAATTGCTAATTAATCATGAACAAAACACCAAAAACATTGATTTTTAGATAATACATCCGTTACACATTTGTCTATAATACTTTGCATTTTTGACTTGCAAACAAATCAAGTTGTAACGTATGAAAAAAACTACTAAAAAAATATTTCTTGGTCTTGGACTATCGTTCATTGGTACTATAGGACTAGCACAGGAAGGTTTAGAAAAAATTATTGTTGAGAAATATTATATTTCAACAAAAGCGGATTCCATTGGTTCAGTTGGAACTTTACCAGCAGGTTCAACCACCTATCGTATCTATGCAGATATGTTACCAGGGTACAAATTCCAAGCATTGTATGGAAATTCCGACCATGCATTAAAAATTAATTCTTCTACCTCATTTTTTAATAACGAAGACAGAGGTGCTACTACAGCAAATGCGATTGCAAGTGCACAATTAAAAAACAATACTGTTGCACTTGACTCTTGGTTTTCGGTTGGTGCGTCTGCAGGAGGTCAGTTTGGGGTGTTAAAATCAGAAGATAATGATGGTAAAAATTTACTAACCTTAAATACTTTATTAAAGAATAATGCTGCAGCCATGGGCATTCCTCTTACCACGCAAGATGGAAACATGATTGTAACGGGCAAACAACCGGAAGCAGTAGCATTTGTTGGTATAGACCCAAGTAACGGAATATTTGATGCTGCAAGTTTACAAGGAAATTCTTTTGAAACTAACAATGGTGCAATTTCTGCATTAAATGGGGCTACTGGTCCAACAGCTGAAAACCGAGTTTTAATAGGTCAATTTACTACTGACGGTGTTTTTAGTTTTGAATTAAACATTCAGATCGGTTCACCATCTGGTGTTGCAGAGAAATATGTAGCTACAAATCCAATCAATGGTGAAAAAACAATTCCATCCCTAACATTTGAAGCAAACGAATTACCAAGTGTAAGTATCACTTCTCCAGCTAATAACGCTACTTTTTTAACTGGTGCAATTGCTACTATCACTGCGTCAGCATCGGATAAAGATGGAACAATTAGTCAGGTGGAATTTTTTGTGGATGGTACTTCCGTAGGTATCGATAAAGATGCACCATATGAAAATAAATATACTACAACGACTGGTTCTCATATTCTAACAGCTGTTGCAAAAGATAATAAAGGAGATAGTACTATTTCAGAAGGAGTTAACATACTGGTAAGCGATAATATTGCGCCAACAGTAACCATAAGTGTAACCCCAACAGCATTTACGGGTGAAATGATTCCAATAAATGCGGTTGCAACAGATCCAGACGGTTCGATAGATTTTGTAGAATTCTTTGTTGATAATATCTCTATCGGTAAAGATAATTCTTCGCCTTATTCCATAAATTGGAACACAACATTGGGTACACATACTGTCAAAGCTGTAGCAACCGATAATAAAGGGTTAACAGGTACATCGAAAGACTCTACAGTTATTATTAAAAATAACCAAATCCCTCAAGTTACCGTGAGTGTACCAAAAAATGCAATTACAGGAGATGAAGTAACTATTGATGCAACAGCGATAGATCTAGATGGATCAATTTCTAGTGTAACTTTTTATGTCGATGGTACACCCATAGGTTCTGACAATACAAATCCGTATAACATAAAATACAAAACAACCGAAGGAAAACATAAAATCAAAGCCATTGCAACTGATAATTTAGGTTTATCAGGCACTTCAAAAGAAGATAGTATTTTGGTGGTTAACAATCAATTTCCAACTGTAAGCATTCAAACACCAAAAAATGCAATCACAGGTGATATAGTTACATTTACAGCGAATGCAGAAGATAAAGATGGTTCTGTTTTTCAAGTAGAATTTTTTGTAAATAATGTTTCTGTGGGAGTAGACATTACTGCACCTTACTCCATTCAATGGCCAGCAATTGTTGGAGAGCATAAAGTAAAAGCAGTAGCAACCGATGACCGAGGTTTTAAAGGGAATTCTGCTGATTCAACCATAAAAGTAGTTGATAATATTGCACCAACGCTTGAATTAATAGTAGATTCAACAGCGTTTGTAAATACGCAAATTACAATTGCAGCTACGGCGAATGATCCAGATGGAACTATCCAAAAAGTAGAATTTTATATCGATAATACACTGATTGCAACCAAAACTAGTGCTCCTTATACTTGCACATGGAACACCACAACAGGTAATCATGTAGTAAAAGCAATAGTAACCGACAATCGAGGTTTATCAACCACCAAAACAAAAAATATCATGGTAAAAGAAAACAATGCATCCGTTAACACTTTAACTGAATCACTTCAAACAATTGTGTATCCAAACCCTGCTTCAAAGGAACTTTCGGTAATTGCTAGTCAAAACGCAAAAATTTCTTTGACAGATCTAACTGGTAAAACTGTAATCGAAGCGATAGAGATTAGCGCAAATACAACGCACACAATGCAGATTGAACATCTAACAGCTGGTGTATATTTAGTAAAAATAGCTACATCAGTGTCCTCAAAAACAGAAAGAGTAATTATTCAATAAAACACAACCTAAAAAGGGATAAAAGCCATAACTTCTGTTGTGGCTTTTTTTGTCTAGATCGATTTTATTAACATACGAGTATGCAAAAAAATAAACCAATCCTCAAAAAAATAAAATCTGAAAATCAACAAATTAATCAAATGGCGTAGCGCAATATTAATCATGTGTTAATTCAATATTGAACAAATAAAAAGAATATGTATTTCATGGTTGATTTATTTAACATTCCTGTGCATAATACTTATTTTATTGATAACAGTTTTTTTATCAATATACAAGTAAAAGCGTCCGAAATTTGACATGAAAATTGAATACATGTTGTATTCAGTAAATTTTTAAAAAATTAAAGAAATGAAAAAGAAATTACCAATTTCAAAAATGATTGCTTCTGCAGCGTTGGCTGTTGCAGCTATCGCGCCTACTTTTGGGCAAGCTAACCTAGGTGCTGCATGTGGATGTCCAGCGGTAGCATCAAGACCTACAGTATTGCTTTCTTCCTTGCCAGGTTTTACAGCAGTATCTGGTACGTATGGTGGTGAATTAACTACAGGTGCTGTTTTAACGTGTGATAAAACATACATCATTGACCAAAAAATCTATATTCCTTCTGGTAAAACAATTACTATTGCTCCAGGAACAGTATTAAAAGGACGTGTCGCTCCGGATGGTGCTACTCCAGGTACTCCAGATCCAGCAAAAGCAAGTGCTCTTGTAATTGAAAGAGGTGGTAAAATAATGGCTGATGGATCAGCGGACTGTCAAATTGTATTTACTGCAGAGGCAGATCCATTGGATGGAACATTTCCAATTTCAAACACTGGGAAATGGGGTGGTCTTGTACTTTTAGGAAAGGCTACAAATAACTTAACATTAGCAGCGAATGGTCCTTTTGTACCGATGGGAACTGGTAAAAAAATTGCTGTTAATGATGGTTTAGGAACTATAGAAGGTTTTGCTTCATCAAACATTCAAGATCAGTTTGGAGTTAACTTGTCGATAGGAGAATCCTTTGATGACAATGATAATTCTGGAATCGTACGTTACGTTTCATTACGTCATACAGGTGCACATTTAGCTATTGGAGCTGAGATAAATGGTCTTACATTAGGTTCTGTAGGTCGTGGGACTACAATTGAACATTTAGAAATCGTATCCTGTGGAGATGATAATGTTGAGCTTTTTGGAGGTACAGTAAACTTGAAATATGTATCCACTATATTCGGTAATGACGATATGATTGACTTCGATTTAGGTTGGTCTGGTAAGGCACAGTTTATTTTCGGTATGAAATCAGATCTAACATCTAGTCCTGATTCAGATAACGGATTCGAAATGGACTCAGATGATGACAAATCTAACAACAACCCTAAATCTACCCCTGTTTTCTATAACGTTACCATGATTGGTAATGCAAAGACCACAAGTACTTCCGATAACACAGGTATGTTCGCAATTGCTGCAAAAGAATTAGCTGGTGGTGAAATCTATAACTCTGTTTTTGCTAACTGGAAAAATGGATTAAATCTAGTAAAAACTCTATCAGGCAATCGTACGTTAGCAAATGGAGGATTAGGAGATACATACCACAACTGGTCTAATGCTAACGGAAATGGTACAAACATGTTAAAAGTAAAATGTAATACATTCGTTGGTGTTACTAACCCATTAACTGTTGGTGGTTCTGCAGCTAACGTAGTTCAAGCAGACCAAGATCAATTTACTGCAGATAATAACGTAGTAGTTGTTGGTAATACATTGCCTGGTTTTGATTATGCTTATACTATCAATACTACAACCAATGCTATTACTGTTAAAAACGACTTAACTCCAAATCCAGGATTATCCGTTGCTGGATGTCCAACTGCACCAATAGATGGTTTCTACAGAGCTGCAAACTACCGTGGAGCTTTTTCTCCAAATGCAAACGAAAACTGGTTATCTAACTGGTCTTACTCGCATATGTTAGGTGCTACCAAAGGTCTTGTAGCTTGTCCTACTGACATCAATGCAGATGGCGCTACAAACGTTAACGACTTCTTGATTTTAGTTAACGAATTCGGTAAAAGCTGTAACTAAAAAATTTAATACAGAGTCCTAAAATTTAGGACTCTGTTCATTTTAAATCTAAAAATAAATGAAAACAACAAGACAAAAAAGAAGAATTGCAAAGAAAATCTTATTAAGCTTAAGTTTGGCTTTATTAGGAGGTGGATTTGCTCAAGCTCAAAATGGTTTGGAAGGAATCATTGTAGAGAAATACTATATCTCTGACGCTGCAGATGCTGCTGCTTCAGTTGGTACACTTCCTGTAGGATCTGTAACTTACCGTATCTATGCGGATATGGCAACAGGTTACAAATTCCAAGCATTATACGGTAATGCGCAACACCCATTAAAAATATCTACTTCTACATCTTTCTTTAACAATGAAGATAGAGGTACTTTCACAGCAAATGGAATTCCTAGTGCACAGTTAAAAAACAATACTAATGCGCTTGACTCTTGGTTTTCAGTTGGAGCTTCTGCCGCTGGTCAGTTAGGGGTGTTAAAATCGGAAGATGGTGGTGCTGCCAATTTATTGACTTTGTCATCTATTCTAAATAACACTGCTGCTGCAATGGGAATCGGTTTGAAAACACAAGATGGTAACATGGCTGGAACTCCAGAAACTGTGACTTTTTTAGGTTATACTCCAGATTTTGGAATTTTTGATGGTCAAGCTGGTTCTACTTATGGTAACTCTTTTATTGTTAATGATGGTGCAATTTCATCGCTTAATGGATCTATAGGTCCTACAGCAACTAACCGTGTATTACTTGGTCAGTTTACAACAGATGGTGTTTTCCGTTTTGAATTAAACATCCAAGTAGGTTCTCCTTCAGGTGTTGCTGAAAAATACGTAGCTTCAAACGCAGGTGCTGGTGAAACTGTTCTAGAATCATTAACATTAGCACCAAATAACCCTCCAACAGTAAGTGTAACTTCTCCAGCTAACAATGCTGCTATTATCACTGGTACTGCTACTACACTAACAGCTTCTGCTGCTGACGTTGACGGTACTGTGACACAAGTTGAATTCTTCGTTGATGGAGTTTCTGTTGGTGTTGATAATACTGCTCCATACTCCGCTAACTATACTGCTGTAGTAGGTGCACACAACATTACAGCTAAAGCAACAGATAACAAAGGTGACATTACAACTTCTTCTACAGTTGCTATCACTGTTGCAAATAACCAAGCTCCATCGGTTACGGTAGGAGGATCTAACGGTATCGTTGGGGATGTTATCAACTTAACTTCTACTGCTTCTGACGTAGATGGTTCTGTTGCACAAGTAGAGTTCTTCGTAGATAACGTATCTGTTGGTGTAGATAATACTGCTCCTTATGCTGTTAACTGGACTTCTACATTAGGTGTTCATACAATCAAAGCAGTTGCTACAGATAACTTAGGGTTGACTGGTACTTCTACTACACCTAACATTACGATTGCTGCTAACAACCCTCCTACAGCTACGATTGCTTCTACTTCTCCATCTGTTGCAGGTTCAATCATCGCTCCTACAGTTATCACAATCAACGCTAATGCAACAGATTCTGATGGTACTGTAACTGGTGTTGAATTCTTAATCAATGGTATGGTAGTTGGTACAGATAATTCTGCTCCATATTCTTATGCTTGGACTTCTACACCAGGTGATAAGTCATTAACTGTTAGAGCTACAGATAACAAAGGTGCAGTAACAACTTCTGCTGCTCAAACGTTCTCTGTTGCAGATCCAAATGCTCTTCCATACGAAATCCGTACGGTAAATCAAAAATGTAACACACCAACATTCAACATCGCTGTTGCAGCTGCTGCTACAAACACAGTAAACAACGTGATTGGATATGAAATGGTGGTTGCTTATGATAAAACAAAAGTTACTCCAACTGGAAATATTACAGTTAACAGTGACTTGATCAACCCAGCGTATGTTCAAACTTCTAACGCTATCAATGCAATAGCTGGAACAATGAACATCGCAGTTTATTTCAACGCTACTGCTCCTGCTAACGCTAAATTTGCTGGTATTGGTAAAATCGTTTCTATCGAATTTAACAAAACTGCTAACTTTGCTTCTGTAGATACAGCTAACATCTCTGCTTCATTCTTACAAGAATCTTACATTAGTGGTGTTTCTACGAAAGCAGTTTCTGCAGGAAAAGCAATTACGTTTAAAGACTTTAACTTCCCAATGGCTTTAAGATTCTGGGGAGATAACTCTAAAATCAAATTTGATGCATTACAACCTAATGCTTACTTAGCAACTTCTGTTTTCGGTGCAGATGTTACTACAGGTGTTCAAAATGGAAATAATGTGGAAGTAAAAGCGGATATGGATGGTAACATGACTTACGACTTACGTAACGGTTTAGGAATTCGTATCGTTAGAGATATCGCTAATACTACAGACGTATTTGATGTAGTAAATGCTGGTGACGTTAATATCGTTAATTCTATCTTATTAAACGATGTAGCTGTAACTCCATCAGTTTATCAAATGATGGCTGCTGACGTAAACTTAGATGGTGTTGTTTCTGCAGGAGATATCTCTCAAATCAGACAAAGAGGTGCATTAAGCATCGGTGAATTCCGTCAAGCTTGGAACTATTCTAACGCTGGTGTTTCTAATGGTCAACCTTCTAAAGATTGGACATTCGTTGATTCATCAAGAGTTAAAAACAACGTAGCGTATAAAATTTCAACTACATACCCTGCAAACGACATAGCTGGTGGTTTCTCTAAATCAAGAGTTCCTGTAACTCCTTTCTTCTTACCTGCTACAGTAACTGACTTTGCAAACTGTCCAGATATCAACGCTGAAACATACAAAGGGGTTATGTTAGGTGACGTAGATGGTAGTTATGCAAACTTCACAAACAATGGTTTAGTTAAAAACTTAGAGAACAAAATTGTATTTGATTTTGCTAATGTAACAGTTAACGGATCTACAATTGAAGTTCCAGTTTCTATTGAAGGTGAAAAAGCAGTGAAAGGTCTTGACTTCGCTATTAAATTTAATGAAGACGTGTTATCTTACCAAAATGTAGTAGTTAAATCTAACGAAATCGAAAGCTTCAGCCATTTCAATACAAATGACAGAACATTACGTTTCACTTCGAATGATTTCTCAACTTTTGACAAAAACACGAACTTAGTTTCCGTACAATTTAATTCTAACAACGGTAAAATCAACATCGAAGATTTAACTTCTGTTAAAGGTATGTTAGACGGTAAAGCTGTAAAAGTAGAATTAAGAGGATTAGCTGCTGGTGTAGATGCATTAGATGCTGCAAACTCAGTGAAAGTATATCCTAATCCTGCTGCTGGTTCGTTAAACATCGTTGCTGGTGTGAACTCTAAAGTAATCATAACAGATATTTCTGGAAAAGAAGTAATCTTTGCTGGTGACTTAAATGCGAACATGCAACAAGCAATCAATGTTTCTAACTTTGCTAACGGAATATACTTAGTTAAAGTTTATAATGAAAACTTTAACAAAGTAGAAAGAGTTGTAATCAACAACTAAGAATACATTTGATTTTCAGAAGAGGTCGTGGTGTTTCACCACGGCCTTTTTTTATGCATAACTGTCAAGTCCTGAAATAAGAACACACCATTTTATCGTTAATAAAAAAAGTAATTAGACAAAAATTAATATTAAATAAACAACGAATTAAACTAATCATAGCATAGTGTTTAATTGAAATTAATTAACCAAAAGTAACTTTAACACACAAAATAATGGAAACAAACTTCGCTCTGACATGAAACGTATATACTGGATAATCATACTTTTACTAAACTTTCAACTCTATGCAAAGCAAGAATATACATTGCAAAATCAATCTACGTTCCTCCCTCCACCAGATGTAGCAAACGATACATTATTTTTTGATTTACGCAACGCCGTCTATTCGTTTACAAACACTACAAAATGGATAGATATTCCAATATTTATTAAATCCAAAGGTCCAGTAAGTTCTTTTGATTTTAGATTAAAATTCAATCAGTCCAAACTCACCTATGTAAGTACAATTAACGTAGAAAAACAATTGCAACCTTTCACTTCTCTCAACCCTAACGATAATTTTTTAAGAAATAACACATCAGGACCAGGCGTATCCTATGTAATACCAAACAATACCACGTTGGTTTATGTACGTTTTCAATCCAATGAAAAATGTTCTACCATCACAGAAAATGATTTTTATTCAATCACCACATTATTGGTTGGTTATCCGTGCAAAAATCAGGTGACTCCTGTAACACCGATAACCTCCAATACCTTATTAACTCATAGTTTACTAACTGTAGGTAAACCTATTTTATTCGAAGGACCTTCCAATGCTTTTGGAATTCCAATCACAAACTACCTATGGAATCTTGGAAATGGAACAAAGTCAACAGATCAAAACATAACTACTACGTATGTTCAAGAAGGAAACTATATCGCTACGTTAGAAATCACAAGCGCAGAAGGATGCAAAGATACGATTACCCAAAACATTGAACTAAAATCCGTTGGTTTAGATGCAACGATTGATTTTCAATCGATAAAAATACATCCAAATCCAGCGAATGGTTTAATACACTTATTGGTAGGAGTAAATTCCAAAGTAACAATAACCAATATAGCTAGCCAAACTATCATTTATTCGGACGAAATTACTGCAAACACTGAACAAACCATAAATGTTTCTACTTTTTCAAATGGTGTTTACTTGATTCAAGTGACAAATAAACAATTCGAAAAGACAGAAAAAATAACAATTAATAACTTATAAATGAATTGTTTAGAAAATGTAATATGGTAGAGCCTCAAGAAAATACAGCTTTGTGTTAATCTAAAAAAAACAATCACTTAAACATATCATAATACAATCTTTATTTTGTTTTAGTGTTGCGAAACTAACTTTACCGAGTTACTATCCGTAACAATTAAACGTTATATTATGAAAAAAATAATATGGATTTTGTTCCTGATTTGCTCTGTTCAATTACATGCAAACGACCACTTAAAAACTGCATCCCATACATCATTTTTACCTCCTCCTCCACCGGATGTATCCAATGACACCGTATTTTTTGACCTACAAAATGCCATTTTTTCATTTTCAAATGGAATAACTTATTTCGACTTACCAATTTTTGTTCGATCTAAAGGTCCTGTAAGTTCCTTTGATTTTCGAATGAAATTCAACCAAACAAAGTTAACCTACATTAGTACAACGAAAGTAGTTGCACAATTAGAACCTTTCACGTATTTAAATCCAAACGATAACTTCTTGCGAAACAATACTTCTGGACCCTATGTAACTTACGTCATTCCTAACAATACGCCGCTAGTATATGTTCGCTTTCAAGTAAACGTAGCGTGTACCGCTATCTCAGCGGAAGATTTCTTCTCTATTACTACCCTATTGGTTGGATATCCTTCCAAAAACAAAGTAACACCTGTTACACCAATTAATGCTAACACAAAACTAACAACTAGTACGCTTTGTACTTTATCTCCCATTGTTTTTAATGGCCCAAATAATTCTTCTGGAATTCCAATTGCATCATACAAATGGGATCTCGGTAATGGGTCAGTTACAACAACCAAAAATGCTACTACTTCCTATATAGATACTGGTAAGTATATTGCTAAACTAATTATTAAGACGTTAGAAGGGTGCTCAGATTCGATTACACAAGAAATCAAAATAAACCAATCACCAGATGTGTTTTTTTCTACAGAAATTTTAGCCCAAGTAGATTCTGTTAAATTCACCAACCTTTCTTCAAACGTTGGTAATTCACCTACGTATGAATGGAACTTTGGAGACCAAAAAACAAGCACAGAGAAAAATCCATCCCATCATTACAATGTAGGCGGTGAGTATGGAATCAACTTGAAGGTAAGAACTGAACAAGGGTGTATGAGTAGTTACTTTTTTTCCATTGTACTATCCAAACCGACGGCTAATTTCACCTATTCTAGCAATGCCTGCGTAGATGCGTCTATGAACTTTATAAGCACTTCTGTTTTTGCAGATGGAACAATAACCAACTGGGCATGGGATTTTGGCGACAATACAACCTCCAATGAGCAAAACCCATCCCATATATTCACTAAACCTGGAACGTATGAAGTAACTCTTAAAGTTACAAGTAACCAAGGTTCCAAAGGGTCTATATCCAAAAATATCACTATTAACAATAAACCTAAAGTTGATTTCATTTCAAACTCAATCAGCGGCTGTTCTCCTTTCCCTGTAAGTTTTAGCGACCAATCTGTCACAGATGATGGTTCTCAATATTTATGGGACTTTGGTGATTTTAAGTTATCCGCAGAAAAAGATCCTACCCATACTTTTGTAGAAAATCGCTCTTATACAGTAAAAGAAATTATTACCACCAAAGGAGGGTGTAAAGACTCTCTTGTAAAAACTTCTTACATAACCGTTTTAAATGTTCCAATTGCTGACTTTAGCAACTCCATGGCTTGTTCAAATACACTTGTAAACTTTTCCGATAATTCAACTGTTTTAGCATCCAAAGTAACCTCTTGGTTTTGGGACTTTGGTGATGGTAGCACAGCTAACATTCAAAACCCATCCCATGTCTTTTCTAAAAAAGGAAAGTACAAATTAAATTTAACTGCTACTTCTAGTATCGGATGTTCCAACACCATTGAAAAAGAATTAATTATAAACGAAAAACCAATAGTACAATTTAGTGCACAAAACATTTCTGGTTGTTTACCATTGACTCCGAAATTTAATGACTTTTCCACTACTGCGGATGGATCTACGTATCAATGGTTTTTTGGAGATAGTACAACAGCTTTTGGAAAAACTCCAAACCATACCTATTTAAAAGATGGATTATTCAATGTAAAAGAAATTGTAACTGCACCAGGAGGATGTAAAGATTCACTCGAAATACCAGGGTATATTTATGCGCTTAGTGCAGTAACTCCAAAATTTACAGTGAAAAACTTCTGTGCAACGCGAGTAACAGAATTTATAGATAGCTCATCCGTTTCAAAAGGTTCTATCAAAAACTGGAAATGGGAAATAAACAACGACATAATTCAAGCACAAAATAAATCCTATATTTTTGATAAACCAGGAAAATATCTAGTAAAACTAACGGTTTCTTCAGACCAAAATTGTGAGAATTCAATCCAAAAAGAAATCGAAATTGAAGAAATACCTAAGGTCAATTTTACATCCGATAAACTAGAAGGTTGTTTTCCAGAAGTTATTCAATTTACAAATACATCTATTGCATCCTCCAACACAAAATTTACTTGGGATTTTGGAGACGGTATAAAAGAAACAATTAATAGCCCTTTCCATAAATACCAATCCATGGATAATTTTTCAGTGAAATGTGTAGCATCAACACCACTAGGATGTAAAGATAGTTTGATTAAAACAAAAATGATTACAATATATCCGATTCCAACAGCAAAATTTGGTATTAAAAATACAAATACACTTGTACCAAATCAAAAAGTGGTATTTGAAAATTTATCTAGCAACGCAACCGAATTCTTCTGGGAATTTGGAGACAACACAAGTACAGCACTCGTAAATCCACAACATGCTTATATCGATGAGAAAGCGGCAGATTATCAAGTTTGTTTAACAGCTTATTCTTCAAAAACGTGTTATACAACTGCTTGTGATTCTATAAAAATTAATTTCTCAACCATCTTAGCAGTCCCTTCCGCATTCTCGCCAAATGGAGATAACAATAACGATGTATTCAAAATATTGGGTGGTCCAATAGTGAAATTGGATTTAAAAATATTCAACGAATGGGGTAATGAAATTTTCAGTAGTAAATCTCAAAATGACGGTTGGGATGGAACATACAAAGGTCTTGCTCAACCTATTGGTTCATACCAATATGCATTTACGGCAACTACCACAGATGGAAAGGAAGTAGTGAAAAATGGTATTATCAATCTTACACGCTAAATTAAAAGAACATGAAATTTATTCTCTCAATACTATTTTCAATCATCGGAATAATAAGCTTGGGGCAAGATGCTCGTTATTATCAATATGATTTAAACACTTTATTTCTAAACCCTGCACTAACTGGAGAACGAATCTATGCATTTAAAGGCGTGCAACTAAACACAAACAATGGCTACCACACCACAAATGCATCTAGAGAATCTGGAAATATTGTTTCGTCCATTGGTGTAGATATGCCTTTAACCAACCGATTGGCAATTGGTCAATTCCTTGGTAATAATAGAAGTGAGAGCGGAGCTTTTAACACATTCAATTTCCTCATTTCTGGAGCATACAAAATAATCAACCCTACAAATAATGACGATAAAACGTGTTTATCCGTTGGTTTGCAATTCGGTGTGCTTAATACTAGTATGAATACCGAAAATTTCACGTATGCATCGCAATATTCTCCAAGTTCAGCTACCGGATTCGACAATTCTTTTGCTTCAGGTGAGAGTTTTAATAAACAAAGTATCTATACGTTGGATAATAACTTAGGTGTTTATTACCGAACTAAATTTGGAAAGAAAAAAACTATGTTAGCAACAGGACTTTCTTTTTATCATGTTGGGGTAAAAAACAATACGAATTCAATCGACCATACCACAGATTTACGATCTAACTTTCATGTTAACTTAGTTATTCCAGTTGGAGAATTAATTACGTTAACACCAAAATTCCTATTCATGAATCAAAGTAATGCGAGAGAATATAATACCGGATTACTAATTAATTTAAAAGTGAATAAACATGTAGAACCAATCGTTGGTTTTAATTGGATTCATCAAAAATCTTTGGTTGCGCAAATTGGTTTGAAATTTAATGAGAATAATATATTCAGAGTGAGCTATGCTACCTCAATCGGAAACTATATTAGCGCTGGATCTAGAGGAATGGAATTTTCTTACATACATATTTCAAATCGAAAATTACAACCTATTCAAAAATCCAGCAATAAAATGGAAACTTCCGAAGAATACACAAACGAACAGTTACCTAACACAACAACGAATGATCCGGAAGATATATACTATCTATTGAAAATGAAAAACATTCTTAATCGCGTAACAATTCTAGCAAGCTCAGAAAAAATTTCAAAGAAAGAAATTCAAAAAGATTTAGACAAAATTCATGACGAATTAAAAGAACTCACTACAATAAAAACAAGTCCTGAATTAACACCAATTATAGATTCTTACATCAAACAAATCGATGAGAAACTGAAAATATTAGAACAAAAACTTGAAAAGAAATGAAAAAATTAATTTTCGTATTCGCTATTTTTTATCACGTCTTTTCGTTTTCTCAAGATACGACACAGGTAAAACATACCCAAAAAATTAATACTCTATTAGATAAAGTAAATGTTATTAATAATAAACACCTAAACAACAAAGAGCAAGTCATCAACAAAAGTAAAATTGATGATTTAATGTTAAAAATTGAAACAATTAATAAAGTAGATAGTAGCTCTTCAGTAGAGGTGAATGTAGATTCTTTAACAACGATAATTAATTTTTTAAAATCAAGTAATAGACAAAAAGATTCTTTAATTGCATCTTTGAAATTACAGTTAGAAAAAGAAAAAAACAACACACAAAAAGCCAATATTTCTGATAAGCAAAAAAAATCTTACAATTATCATTATATTGTCTTAGGCGCTTATCAGTTCAAAGCTAATGCTGAAAAACAAGCAACTAAATTACACAATTACCAAGTAGAAATTATTCCTGCATATGCAAACAAACTTCATTACGTGGTATATAAACTGAAACCGAAAGAAAAAATAGATGCAACACTCAATAAATTTAGGTTACAAGTAGCAGAAGATGCTTGGTATATCGCTTTGTAAAAAAATAATTTTAATCCGTTCAGCCGCAACGCATCGCGGCTCCTCAACAAAACTCCTCATTGCATCTATTTTCCCGCTACCTTACACCCATATTTCCCCTATATTAATTTTCTGTAACTTCATATTATTAAGTGATTTATACCTATTATTTCTCTTTAATCTTTCCTAGCTTTGATAGAAATACTAGCATATAATTATGTCAACAAAAACATCCAAAAACACTTCATTTCATGCTGAATTAAACAACGAACTTCAGCAGTTTTTAACTAATCAAAAAGAGAAATTTCCAACAGACGAAATTCTAAAAATTGATTTACATTGTCACGACTACAACAGCGATGTTCCAGATGAATTAATCGGTAGAATATTGAATGTCCCAGAAACGTGGTTACCAACGGAGAGATTAATCAAACGACTTGAAAAAAACAAGGTAAATGCAATTACAATAACCAACCACAACAACGCACGTTCTTGTTTTGAACAAATCGAATTGGGAAATGACGTCTTAGTGGGAGCTGAATTTAGTTGTACTGTACCTGATTTTAATATTGGTATTCATGTGTTAACCTACGGATTCACCAAAGAGCAAGAAATAACGTTAAATAAGTTACGAAGAAACGTATATCAGTTTCTTCAATACACACACGCACAAAATCTCCCAACAATTTGGGCTCACCCACTCTACCACTACAATGTACAAAAAACACCATCCTTTGACTTTTTAAGCAAAATGGTACTACTGTTTGAACGTTTTGAAGTGCTTAATGGACAAAGAGATACGTGGCAAAACATGTTAGTAAAATCTTGGTTGGAAAACCTAAGCCCTGAACAAATTGACAAAGATGCAGAACGATTTAATATTGACATAAGTTTATACTGTAAAAACAGGTACAAGAAATCTTACTCTGGCGGCTCAGATAGCCATATGGGAATATTTTCTGGACAAACTGGTACATATCTACATATACCTAATTTACAAGAACGCTTAAAAACAGAATCTACATCATCGCTTGCGTTAGAGGCAATCCGAAATGGAGCAATGGCACCGTTTGGAACACATCAAAATTCAGAAAAATTAACTGTTGCGTTTTTAGATTATTTCTGTCAAATCGCAATGTATATGGAAGACCCTGGTCTAGTACGTATCATGCTTCACAAAGGGTCATTTAATGAAAAAATGTTGGCGCTTTTCGTAACAAATGCATTCGCTGAACTTCGTCGCCATAAAGTAACAATGAAGTTTATTGAACTTTTTCATAACTGCTTTATTGGTAAAGTACCATCCAAAAGAAAACGTTTGTTATTACCTAAAATATATAAACCAGTATTTGATGCTGCTCTACAAATTGCAAAAGCAAATGATTTGGAAGGAGAAGCAATGAACGCTAAAATAACGGAAGGTGTTAATACAATTAGCAACGAACTGATTAAAGTTTTATTCACAAGAGTAACCGAAAAAATCCATAAACTAATGCAAGATGGGGCATTAGAGAAAATCAATATTACGGACATTATTGAAAAACTAGAAATACCAAGTGAAATACGATTATTAACCAAATCTAAAAGCAAAAAAACAAAACTATTCAGTAAAAAAATGGTCAATCCAGACATATCAAACTTCCTAGATGGATTACCATTCCCAATGTTAGCAGCCTCACTGATACAAGGTGCGTTTTTTACAAGTTCCAAAGTGATGTACTCTAACAGACCACTTTTAGATGTGTTTTCAGAAAAAATAAACGCATACCCACATCCTAAAAGAATGTTATGGTTAACGGATACATTTGAAGATAAAAATGGTGTTTCTTCTGTTTTACAAGAAATGCATAAAGAAGTTAAACGTCTAAATCTACCAATTGACTTCCTAGTTTGTAGTAGTACCTTACAATCGGAAGATCATTTAATTGTAGTAAAACCTTTAGCGGAATTTACACTACCATTTTACCAACAACAACCAATTCGTATTCCTAACTTAAACGAAATACATCATCTTTTCTTAGAAAACGAGTACGATAGAATCATGTGTTCTACAGAAGGTGTGATGGGAGCTATTTCACTATACTTAAAAAATGCATATTCGGTGCCTGCTTCATTCTACGTTCATACAGATTGGTTACTATTTGCAAGAAAAGTTCTAGGTGTAAATGGACATAATCTTAACCGAATCAGAAGAATTTTACGCGCATTTTATGCAGGTTTTGATCAATTATATGTACTAAATTCTGATCACCAAAACTGGTTCGCAGGAAAAGACATGGATTTCACGCAAGAAAAAATTAAACGTACAGCGCATTGGTGTAACGATTCTTTTTACCCAAGAAAAAGTTCCAAGAAAAAATTATTTGGATGTAAAGAATCAGAAAAAGTCATCCTTTTTACAGGACGTTTAAGTAAAGAAAAGGGTGTCTTAGATATCGTATCTATTTTTCCTGAAATTGAAAAAGAAATACCAAATTTAAAACTCGTTTTTGCAGGTACTGGTCCGGCGGAAGAAGAATTGAAAAAACAACTTCCAAACGCTATTTTCTTAGGTTGGATAGATGCTAATAAATTACCTGAAATATACTCATCTGCTGATTTGTTGATTTTACCTTCCAAATTCGATACGTTTAGTTGCGTGGTGCTTGAAGCGCTTAGTTGTGGACTACCTGTTATCGCATACAACGCTAAAGGACCAAAAGATATAATTACCGAAACGTGTGGATATGTTGCTACTGGAAAAACAGAAATGGTGAAAAATTGCATTGAATTCTTCCAAAACGAAATCGTGCAAAATGAAATGAAAGCAAACGCTATTCTTCGAGCAAAAGAATATAATAAAGGAATCATACTAAAAGAATTATTGGAAAACACAGGCTTAGAGAATTTTAAAACATTTGAACCTAAATTTACACCCGAACTTTTCCCTATCCTATAATACCGTACAGACGCAATGCTTTGCGTCTCTTAGCCTCTTAGTAATGCATTGCGTCTCTTAGCAATGCTTTGCGTCTCTATTAGAAAATGTATAACATTTCTACCTAAAATTAAAAAAGGTGTTTAGCAATCGCTAAACACCTTTTTTTTATCTCCCGTACAGCCGCAAAGCATTGCGGCTCCATAATGCATACATCTGCAATTTCTTGCTCCGTACAGACGCAATGCTTTGCGTCTCTTAGCAATGCTTTGCGTCTCTTAGCAATGCTTTGCGTCTCTTAGCAATGCTTTGCGTCTCTTAGCAATGCTTTGCGTCTCTACTACGCCACACTCAATTGCGCTACCTTCGATTTCGAAAATTGCGCTTGCGCATATTCCAAGGTAACCTTAAATTCTCCTAATTTTTCAGAAGGAATTTCATACATCGCATCCGTTAAAATTGCCTCGCAAATAGAACGTAATCCACGTGCACCTAACTTAAACTCTATTGCTTTATCCACAATAAAATCCAACACAGCTGCATCAAACGACAATTTCGTACCATCAATCTCAAACAAACGCAAATATTGTTTTACTAACGCATTTTTGGGCTCTGTCAAAATACGTTTTAAACTCTTCGCATCTAAAGGCTCTAAATACGTTAACGATGGAAAACGACCAATTAACTCCGGAATTAATCCGAATGTCTTAATATCCGTAGGATTGATATATTTCAAGAAATTATCTCCATCGATTTTTACAGCTTCTGTAGATGTAAAACCAATCGTTTGTCGGTTCACTCTTCGTGCGATAATCTTCTCTATACCATCAAAAGCACCTCCACAAACAAATAAGATATTTTTTGTTTCTACTTGTATCAACTTTTGTTCTGGATGTTTTCTTCCTCCTTGCGGTGGAACATTCACTACCGTTCCTTCCAACAATTTTAATAATGCTTGTTGCACCCCTTCTCCAGATACATCACGAGTAATCGATGGATTATCACTTTTACGGGCAATTTTATCTATCTCATCGATAAAAACAATACCTCGTTGTGCTGCATCCACATCATAATCTGCAGCTTGCAACAAGCGAGATAAGATACTTTCAACATCCTCTCCTACATAACCTGCTTCTGTTAATACAGTCGCATCAGCAATGCAAAATGGAACATTCAACATCTTCGCTATTGTTTTCGCTAACAACGTTTTTCCTGTACCCGTTCTACCAACCAAAATCACATTCGATTTCTCAATCTCCACCTCATCCTTCGTAACCTTCTGATTCAAACGCTTGTAATGGTTATATACAGATACAGACAGTACTTTTTTAGCATCCTCCTGACCAATAACATACTCATCCAATTTAGCCTTTATCTCTCTTGGTTTCAATACATTTAAAGGTTCATGTGGTTTTGCTACCGCTTTATTTACTGCGCCCATTTCTTCCTGTACAATAGAATATCCCTGTGTGATGCAACTCTCACAAATGTGTCCAGAAACACCAGCAATCAACATACCTACTTGTGCTCTCGGACGACCACAAAATGAACAATTCGTTTCTTTTTTTGCCATATATATTTGAACAAAAAGCCAATCAAGTTTCCTCGATTGGCCTTATATTATTTTATTGTTTTAATTACTTAGGATTTCTAACTAAAACCTCATCCACCATACCGTATGCCTTCGCCTCTTCAGCTGTCATCCAGTAGTCACGATCAGAATCAGCCCAAACTTTGTCAAAATCCTGACCAGAATGATCAGCAATGATGTGGTACAATTCATTTTTTAATTTTTGAATCTCTCTTGCAGTGATTTCGATATCTGAAGCTTGACCTTGCGCACCTCCTAACGGTTGGTGTATCATTACGCGAGAGTGTTTCAATGCGGTACGTTTTCCTTTTGTTCCCGCACACATTAACACAGCTCCCATAGACGCTGCCATACCTGTACAAATCGTTGCAACATCCGGTTTAATATATTGCATAGTATCATAGATACCTAAACCTGCATATACAGATCCACCAGGAGAATTCAAGTAAATTTGAATATCTTTCTTAGCATCTACAGACTCTAAAAATAACAATTGCGCATTGATAATATTCGCAACTTGGTCGTTAATTCCTGTACCTAAAAAGATAATTCTGTCCATCATTAAACGGGAAAAAACATCCATTTGTGTCATGTTCAAATGACGCTCCTCGATGATATATGGTGTTACTGATGATTCAATATAATGCTCTAAATGCATACTGCTAATACCTACATGTTTTGTAGCATATTTTCTAAATTCGTCGTTTCCAAACATAGGATCTTGTTTTTATTTTTTATCGAGATTAAAGATACATGAAAAAATAGGATGTGTGATTTTTTTGGAAAATTATTTAGATGAATTTAACACATCTTCCAGTTGAAAAAACAACGCTGTTAAGTCTTTATAATTAATGTTTTCCTTATGAATCAAATATGAAGTATAAACCTCATATTTTTCTAGAACAACATTTTCAATGCGAATAACATTGTCAAACTTCACAATATTCTCTCTATACGAAGATCTTACATACCAACGACTAAAAACTTTATGTCTTTTAAATGCAGCATCATTTTGACCTGAACAAACATAAATCAATGAATTGGAAGTACTCCTAAAAAATGAGTAAATTATGTGCTCAATGGTTTTGAAAACGAATAAATCCATCAGCTCCTTATGATCAGTTGTCTTATCTACTACTAATTGGAAAACTTTATCAATCTCACGGGATGAAATCATGCTAAATGTTTCATCTTTTACAAATGCAACGAGATACGAAATGTTGTTTTTGGTTGTAAATTGGTAAGTTGAATTTATATCGTCGTAAGTATATCTATAATGGTCGTGCAAATTTAATTCCTTCGTCTTTTACCTCCTGCAAAGAAATTTGACCTTTAATATACGAACGCACTAATTCTTTATCTTTTACCAATTTGGTAATTGATTCAATGATTAGTGCTTTATTTAGTTGTTTTGACTTCATATATAACATCAAATCTACAAAGTTTCTTTAGATTTTCAAAAGAATACTTCAAGTTTCACAAGTGCTTGTATTAATAATATATTCTACAAACAAAATTAGAGAAAAAAGATGTGGCCAATATTAGTCATTCTAAAAATTGCGTAGAAATACTGTGTTAAATCAACTAAAATAACGGTGTATAAAATCAAAAAGGGCTACCTCGCGATAGCCCTTCATCTTTATTTTTTTGTAAGATTTTAATAATCGAATTTTTCGAGGCAGACAAGAAATTAATTCTGCAGTGTGCTTTAACACATGAGGAAATTAATTTCGCAGTCGAACGAAGAAAAAACGATTAGTAAAATCTTACTATTTTTTGTCTTCTACTTCCTCGAAGTCAACGTCTGTCACCTCATCCGCTGGATTACCTCCATCATTTGAAGCTCCTTGCGCTTGCTCACCACCAGCATTACCAGCGTTGTACATGTCTTGAGAAGCAGCTTGGAATACATTGTTCAAACGTTCCATTGCAGCATCTAAGTTAGCTATGTTTTTAGCTTCAAACTCCACTTTCAACGCAGCTAATGCATCTTCAATTGGTTGTTTTTTCTCTGCAGGAATTTTATCTCCGTACTCTTTCATTTGACGCTCTGTTTGGAAAATCAATGAATCCGCTTTGTTGATTTTTTCGATTTCTTCCAACTTACGTTTATCAGCTTCTGCATTTTGCTCAGCCTCCGCACGCATTCTTTGGATATCCTCATCACTCAATCCTGAAGAAGCTTCAATTTTGATAGATTGTGATTTCCCTGTCCCTTTATCTTTTGCAGAAATATGCATCATACCATTCGCATCAATATCAAATGTTACTTCGATTTGTGGAACACCACGTTGTGCTGGCGGAATGTCTGTCAATTGGAAACGACCCAATGATTTGTTATCGTTTGCCATTGGACGCTCACCTTGTAATACGTGAATATCTACCGATGGTTGGTTGTCAGATGCTGTTGAGAAAGTCTCAGATTTTTTAGTTGGAATAGTCGTGTTTGCATCGATCAATTTCGTCATAACACCTCCCATAGTCTCAATTCCTAAAGACAATGGAATAACGTCTAATAACAATACATCTTTCACTTCTCCTGTTAATACACCCCCTTGAATCGCAGCACCTAATGCTACAACCTCATCTGGGTTAACTCCTTTAGATGGTGCTTTTCCGAAGAAACGCTCAACTGCTTCTTGAATCACTGGGATACGAGTTGAACCTCCTACCAAGATTACCTCATCAATGTCATTAGGAGATAAACCTGCGTTGCTTAATGCTGAACGACATGGTGCAATTGTTCTTTCAACGATAGATGCAATTAATTGCTCAAATTTCGCTCTTTGTAATGTTCTAACTAAGTGTTTTGGAACACCATCTACTGGCATGATGTAAGGCAAGTTGATTTCAGAAGTCGCTGAAGAAGAAAGTTCAATTTTTGCTTTCTCTGCCGCTTCTTTCAAACGTTGTAATGCCATTGGATCTTTACGTAAGTCTAAACCTTCGTCATTTTTGAATTCGTCAGCTAACCAGTCAATGATTACTGCATCCACATCATCTCCACCAAGGTGTGTATCACCGTCTGTAGACAATACCTCAAAAACTCCATCTCCTAATTCTAAGATAGAAACGTCATGCGTTCCTCCACCGAAGTCAAATACTGCGATTTTCTTATCTGTTCCTTTTTTATCTAATCCGTATGCTAATGCCGCAGCAGTTGGCTCATTGATTATTCTTTTGATTGTTAAACCAGCGATTTCACCAGCTTCTTTTGTAGCTTGACGTTGCGCATCATTGAAGTATGCTGGAACTGTTACTACAGCTTCTGTAACTTCTTGACCTAAATAATCTTCTGCAGTTTTCTTCATTTTTTGAAGGATCATTGCAGAAATCTCTTGTGGAGAATATTGTCTGTCATCGATTTGTACACGTGGAATGTTATTATCCCCTTTAACTACGGTATATGGTACACGGTCTGCTTCTTTTCTTGTGTCGTCATAAGTTGCTCCCATGAAACGTTTGATTGAACCAACTGTTTTTGTAGGATTAGTGATTGCTTGACGTTTTGCTGGATCACCAATTTTACGCTCACCACCCTCTACGAATGCAACAATCGATGGAGTTGTTCTTTTTCCTTCTGAGTTAGCGATCACCACTGGCTCATTACCCTCCATTACAGATACACACGAGTTTGTAGTTCCTAAGTCAATTCCAATTATTTTTCCCATAATCTTTGTTTTTGCAATTTTAATTTCATTCTCTATTTCAATCTTTGTGCCATTCAATTTTAAACGAATTTTTATGACAAATTTCCTTAACCAGAAACAGTAACAAATTAGAAATATGTCGTTTTGGCAGAAATCCTATGACATTTTCAATATTTAATTCAAATAATCTCAAGCAAAACGCTCTCGAGCTCCCCGTTCGAAATGAGTTTCACAGGAAATCCCCACAAGTAATGAACATACTCCAGTACTTTTTCAGCTTTGTCTTTGAGAATCTCTCGATTATCATTCGGCGTGAAATCTAATGTTAATGTTCGGTCACCCATTACAGCAACTTGAAAAACTTGTATTTCAGGAACATGTATTGAACGATTGTAAGAAGCTGCTAAATGAGAACGCACCGCCTTATATCCTTGCTCGTTGTGAATATGTCCGATGGTGTAAAAATCTTTTTCTTGTAAATCTTCCACTTCAAACAAACGAAAATCACGTATAACTTTGGGGGATAAATATTGTAAAACAAAAGTTTCATCTTTAAAATTCTCTACAATATTCAAAAAGTCCATTTTCCAATTTCCTTTTCCCGCAATTTCAGGAAACCACTGCAAATCTTCCGTAGTAGGTTCTAAACTCATGCGTTTGATATCACTGAAAATCGCAAAACCCAAGGCATAAGGATTAATTCCAGAATAATGAGGAGAATCAAAAACAGGTTGATATATCACATTCGAATGGTGATGTAAAAATTCCATCATAAATCCTTCATCCACCATTCCTCGTTCATTTAATTGCTGTATGATTTCATAATGGGTAAAGGTGGCGCACCCTTCATTAATTACTTTTGTTTGTCCTTGTGGATAGAAATATTGGGAAATTTTTCGAACTATACGCACAATTTCTCGTTGCCATTCTTTCAATACAGGCGAATGCTTTTCAAGGAAATACAATATATTTTCTTCGGGTTGAGCAGGAAACTTTAGATTGTAGGTGTTTTCTTCTTTCTGATTCGGCAAAGTACGCCAAATATCATTCAATAAAACACGATCATCTTCAACTTTCTGTTTAAACCGCTCTCGCTCTTCTTTTGGGGAAATAGATTTCGGTTTTTTGTACTTGTCCACACCGTAATTCATTAAAGCATGACACGCATCTAACACCAATTCCACTTCTTGAGAGCCATATTTTTCTTCGCATTTTGAAATGTATTTACGCGCAAAAAGAAGATAATCTACAATACTATCCGCATTAGTCCATTGTTTAAAAAGGTAATTATTTTTAAAAAAATGATTGTGTCCATAAGAAGCATGCGCCAAAACCAACAAGGTCAAACAAGTAGAATTGTCTTCCATATTGTAGGAAATACAGGGGTTGGAATTTATTACCAATTCATACGCCAATCCCATTCTTCCTTTTTTGTAGTTGTTTTGATTTATGACAAAATCTTTACCAAATTTCCAATGATGGTACGAAATAGGTAAACCAACCAAGGAATATGCATCCAACATTTGTTCAGAAGTAACAATCTCAAATTGATTTGGATAAGTGTCTAACCCCAAATACTCTTTGGCAATCTGACCAATGATTTCGTCTGCTTCAACAATGGTTTCTATGTTCCAATCAGGGCGACAAAACAAATTTCGATAAAAGTCTAAAGTCTTCATAAGGATGTCGTTTTCTTCTTGTAAAAATCTTGAAACACAGACCATATTTGAGAAACTTCGTGAATTTTACCAATTTCAAAATTGTTTCTTTTCGACTTCACACTTTGGTACACATCCCATAAGTCGCTTGGCGTGTTTCTACATACTTCAATATAATTCGCATATTGAATTTTAGGCAATAACTCATTCAACATCAATTTACCACAATCATCAGCATCGGACTTATTCCAAACATCTCCATCGGAAACTTGTGCAGAATAAATATTCCAATTGGTGGCATATCTTTCGTTAATGATTTTTCGCATTAATTCTAATGCCGGTGCAACCACTGTGCCTCCACTTTCTTTGGAATTAAAAAAATCAAATTCGTTTACTTCTTTTGCTTCGGTATGGTGACGGATAAAAACAATTTCAATCCGTTCATATTGTTTAGTCAAAAACAGGTAAAGCAACATAAAAAAACGTTTCGCAATGTCTTTTTCTTTTTCCCCCATAGATCCAGAAACGTCCATAATACAAAACATTACAGCAGAGGTAATCGGTACAGGATATTGCTCATAATTATTATAACGCAAATCCGTTTCTTCCATAAAGGACATCGCGTTTTTGAGTTTGCGAAGACGCACAATATCCATTTTAATATTGGTGATTTCTTCCTCTGATAAGGTTTCTTCCGACAATCGTTTTTCTAGTTTTTCAATTTGTTTATCGAAATACAAGGCACCTGCCATTCTACGAGACATCGAATTCTGATAAGACCGAACAATATTTAAACGGTTTGGTGTACCTTGATTGGAATATCCTGCACGTTTTTGTTTGAAATCTACAATGGTATTCAAATGTTTTTTAACCATATCAGGTAGTTCCAAATCAGCAAAAAAATAATCTAAAAACTCTTCTCGGCTAACTGAAACAAAAAAATCATCTTCGCTTGTCGATGGATCATTCGAACCTTGCTGCCCACTTCCACTTCCTCCTCCACCTCCTTTGGGTGGTTTTTTAAAGGTATCACCTGGGGAAAATTGTTTGTTCCCAGGTTGTACATGGTGGTGATTTCCAGTTCCAGGCTGATACGAAAACTGGGGCTCACCTACCCCTTTAATGGGTATTTTCACTTGTTCCCCTGAACCAGTTATGTCTTTTACATTGGTATTCTTGATGATGTCAGGCAACGCCTTTTGAATCTGATTTTCCAATCGTTTCAGCAAACGTTGTCTGTTTTCCGAAGAT
>Ga0172373_10001344_pt1 | contig 40042 bp, 33 predicted proteins | sample Lak10m_2_FD_114546 | JGI IMG/M metagenome (GOLD analysis project Ga0172373, IMG submission 114546) | Freshwater microbial communities from Kabuno Bay, South-Kivu, Congo - kab_092012_10m | ecosystem: Environmental > Aquatic > Freshwater > Lake | place: Democratic Republic of the Congo... | reverse complement strand
GTCATATTGACGTTTAATACCTTTTCCTTTATATGGATCTGGTATTTTTAATTTAATAATTTCATTTACAAAATTTCCCAATAATATTCGATCATGACTTCATAAACAAAAACTTTTAGGCTCTTGAAAAAAATGAATTCCTTTTGGAAGAGTTACTCATGTTAAATGGCTTTTACCTAATTTAAATTTAATTTTATCACCTTCTAATGTAACACGAAATCCTAATCCTTTTAAAACCAAAATTTCTTCGAACACAGGTGTCATACGATTTAAATCTAATTCCATACGACCACAATAACTTTCAAAACAATTTAACATTTCTTTTACATCACTTTTAAAATGTCGTGAGCTTTTTGCAGAAGTACATTTAACAATTAAATTATGATCTTTAGTAATTTTTTTAGTAGTTGAATCAACTTTTTCTTTTGATTCTAATAATAATGAGATTCATGGAAGAATTGCTAAAACTCTTTTAGCTTTATTATTTCCAAAAGACAAAAATTTTACATTATTTCCACCAAAAGTTAAAAAAGTAAAATATGTAAGTTTTGTAATTGCTTTTGGAACTTTTATTCTTCTTATAATTTGTACATGATCTTTAATTAATTTTATAGTATTATTTTTTGTATCCATAAATTTTTATATTAATTATACTGAAAATAATAGGATACCTCCTATTTGTTCTCGTTGACATTCTTTTAAACTTAATAAACCACATTGAGTTGTAAATATAAAAACTTTTTTTCTTGTCATTATACGAGCTATATTATTATAATTAAGAAATGACTCGAATGAAGGTTTACTCACAATATGTAAATCTTTAAAAATAGGCTTACTATGTATATATCGAATATCTACTTTAACTTGAGTTAAATTATGTTTAAATTTTGGGTTTCTTTTTGTACGATATGATAAAATAAAACCTTCATCATATAATTTTGTTAATACCCTTGCTGTAAATTCATTTGAATCGGTAGAAAGTGATTCTTTATTAGTTAATGAAGCATTTTTTAATGCTACAAGAAGTTGTACTGTCTTTTCGTTCATAATATTTTATTTAATTTTTTGTCTAAAAGTGGAATTGAACCACTGACCCATGGATTTTCAGTCCATTGCTCTACCTCTGAGCTATATAGACATTTTAAGACGAAAATTTAACTTTAAAGATCCTTGAGTGGGAATCGAACCCACAACCTGAAGGTTAACAGCCTTATGCTCTACCATTAAGCTATCAAAGAATGAATAACATATTTTTTACAATAACACTACGTATAAGCTATATAATAGATATAAAAGAGAATCGAACTCTTCTATCAGGATTTGCAATCCTACACATTAACCAACTATGTTATTATATCAAATAAAATATTTCTAACGAAAAAGATTAGGCGTATTTTTTAACTCTTGATCTTTTTCTTTTTTTTCTCATTTTTTTAGGAGCACGACATCCATTAAAAATTTTTTTATCATGCAATCTAATAACATAAGGAATCTTTCAATAACTTAAATGATACTCTAAATTATTCAAAAGTGTTTTTACCATTTTTTTAGCAACCTTTAAATCAACTAAAACACCAAATTTTGTATTTTCTTTAGTTTTTTCTGTTTTTTTATCAAATCATTTTAGTTTCTTTTTGATTTTATTACGAAGCATTCCTTTATATCACTTTTGTTTTTTTTGAGATTTAGTTCATTTTTTCTTTTTTGTGATAAAATTAAACCTTCATTTTAAGAAACGTTTGATAATTCCTCTTTGTCTTCTAAGAAAACGAAATTTAGCAATATCTTGTATTTTTTCCTTTCTATATACTTTACCTTGCAATCTTCTTTTTTTCATCAATAATTTCAACTTAACTTTTCTTCGTAACAATCTATATAAAAAAGTTTTAGTTTTTCTACGTAGTCATAACACAGACATCGGATTTGTTTTTAATGAAGCTAAAAGAAATAAAAAGGTTTTTCTTTTTGTATTATTGAAAGAAATTCGTTTATCATATAATTTATTTTTTAGAGTTTTAACTTTTACAGGAACTTTCTTTTGTTTCCCTTTCTTTGTTTTATTATTAATTTTTGAATTATTTGCTCTCTTACTAACTTTCGAAGAATCTACGTAAATAATTTTAACTTTTGGTTTTTTTACAAATATTGAATAAAAATTTTGTTTAATAGTTCTTAACTGAGAATAAGTAAAATTAATGCAATTACGTTTAGCTAACGAATAATATTTTTTTCTATTTTTAATATACAACTTGTTAGTTTTTTTACGATAAGATTTTTTTAAATATTTTTTAAGTTGTTTTCTTCTACTTATTTTTTTTCATCTAAATTTTCTTACACTTATTTTATTTAGATTTTTAGTTATATTTTTTTTTAAACTTTTTTTTCTCAGTAATTTTACTTTTTTAAGTCTTCTTTGTAATTTTATTTTTAAACGTAAACGTTCTCTACTTGCACGTCATAAATTTTTTAGTAAAAACTGCAATAAATATCTTCTTTTTAATAAAATAGGTTTTCTTGCTGTTAAATTATTAAGCTGTTTTACTTGTTTTGAAAATCTTTTAGATTTATTTCTCTTAAAAATATACTTCATTTGTAGTTTTCTAAGAAAAATAGGTCTAACTTTTTCTTTCATAAATTTAGTAACAACTTGATTATAAACATACAATTTATTACCTTTCGACATTCTAATTTTATACTTACCAGAAGTACAAGTAGCTTTATACTGTCTTCAATTCTTTTTGTAAAATTTTTTATTAAATGAACTAAAATTACAAAAAACATTATTCGCTTTTACTAAAATATTTAATCTATAGTCAAATTTATTTTCGATAGGCGAAGCAGCGGAAATTGAAGTAGCATTACTGTTTGTAGGCTTAGAAAAACGAGTATTTTCTAAAGTAAAGTTTTTTAACTTAGAACCAAGAGTATTAATTTTTGTTTTTAATAAATCACTCTCAATTACATTACCTTTTTTTAAAGTAGAAACGATTCTTTTAGCTCTAGGTTGAACCGGTCTAAGTAATTTTACTCTTCGAGCAATATTTAACTTTTTTGATTTTTTTTTAACAATTTTCTTTACTATTTTTTCAATAGGTTTAACAGTTATATTTTTCTGTTTAGTTTTTTTCTCCTTTAATTTCATATTAAATTAAAAAAATGTTTTTTTAGTGTATTTCTTTTTTGCATTTTTTGCATTTGTATGAGTTCTTTGTCCTCGCACTGGATAATTTCTTCTATGTCTAGTTCCAACATAACTTTTTATAATATCTTTATGAAAATCTATGTTAGCCTTAACATTTTTAAATAATTTTTGACCTGATAAAACATCTACATACATTCGTCTAAAATTATTACCTAAAAAAGTTTTTAATAATGGACTTTTTATTCTTGAATTAACTCCAAAAAGCTTTTTAAAAGTTAATTCTGTAGTTTTTCCTAAACCATAAGTGGTTAATTTCATAATCTTTAATAAAAATTAAAATTTTTTTCGTATTTATAAAAAAAGAAAAGCAAGTTATGTAGCATATAAAAGTATTTTTTTATTTTTAGAACAAAACATATCGAAGTGGTGAAATTGGTAGACACGTTAGATTTAGAACCTAATTTTTAAAAAAGTAGGGGTTCAAGTCCCCTCTTCGATAAAAGTGTATAGCTTAATGGTAGAGCAGTGGACTTTTAATCCAAAAGTTCTGGGTTCGATTCCCAGTACACTTAACCTTTTTAATAAACCAAACGAAAACAATTAAAAATATGTTTGCAGTATTAATTACATTAATTAAAATTTTAATAATAATTGTACCTTTATTACTTTCTGTAGCTTTTTTTACTTTAGCTGAAAGAAAAATTTTAGGTGCTATACAACGTCGAAGAGGACCAAATGTTGTTGGAGTTTATGGACTTTTACAACCAATTTCAGATGGTTTTAAACTTTTAGTAAAAGAAACTGTACTACCAAGTAGTTCTAATAAATTAATATTCATTTTATCTCCAATGTTAACATTCGTTGTTAGTTTAATGGGTTGAGCAGTAATACCTTTTGATAAATATTCTGTATTGTCAGAATTTGATCTTGGAATTTTATATTTATTCGCAATGTCATCATTAGGAGTTTATGGAATTATCATGTCTGGATGATCTAGTAATTCTAAATATGCCTTTTTAGGTGCATTACGTTCAACAGCTCAAATGGTATCATATGAAGTATCTATTGGATTTATTATGATTATAATCATTTTATGTTGTGGTTCTTTTAATTTATCACAAATTATTGAAAACCAACAACATTTATGATTCGTAATTTCTTTTTTTCCTTTATTTTTAATGTTTTTTACATCTGCTTTAGCTGAAACAAATCGTCACCCTTTTGACTTACCAGAGGCAGAAGCTGAATTAGTTTCAGGTTATAATGTTGAATATTCTGCAATGGGATTTGCTTTATTTTCATTAGGTGAATATTCAAATATGTTAATGATGAGTTCAATTAATGTTGTTCTATTTTTTGGAGGATGATTATCACCTCTAAACTTTGGCTTTTTTACATTTATTCCAGGTTCATTTTGATTTGGTCTAAAAATTTGTTTCTTCGTTATTCTTTTTATTTGAATGCGAGCTGCTTTACCTAGATATCGTTACGATCAATTAATGAGTTTAGGTTGAAAAGTTTTCTTACCTGTTTCTGTTGCATATTTAATTATAACATATAGCATTTTAATTTGTTTTAATTTATTACCTTATTAATCAAATTATGAACAAAATTAAAATAGAATTAAGTTGTAGCTTTCAAGGCCCAATTAAGCTATATTTCAATTATTTAAGAAAATTTTTTAAAACAAAAAAAGTTCAATTTTCAATCATTTCTTTACCAACAAGAACAAAAAAAATAACATTATTAAAATCACCACATGTATTTAAAAAAGCTAAAGAACACTTTGAAAATAGAACATATAAAAAAGTTATTGTCGTCGATAATATTAATATTAATATATTAAAAACGATTTTAATGAATAGACCTAAAACTTTATTTTTAACAATTCATCATATAAATAATTAAAACTTTATATGCGTTTAACAACAAAATTTTATGAATTTTGTTTTATGTTAATATACTAAAAATATTATATAAATATTAATATAAAAAATTCGATGTTAGTTATTTTACTAGGTCCCTTATTAGGTTTTTTTTGTGGTAGTTTATTTGGTCGCTTTTTAGGCTTAGGGGTTTCATATTTAACAACACTATTAACATTCACTTCTTTTTGTATATCAGCAAGTTTATTAATAAAAACTATAAATTTAGGAGAAATATATGTATTAAAATTATTTGATTGAATATATGTAGATTCACTAGACTTAGACTGAGTTTTCTATTTTGATAGTTTAACTTGTGTTATGTTGGTTATTGTTACTTTTATATCAACATTAGTACATTTATACTCTACAGAATATATGGAAAATGACCCACATTTACCAAGATTCATGTCTTATTTATCTTTATTTACATTTTTCATGTTAATTTTAGTAACAGCTGGAAATTTTTTACAAATGTTCATCGGCTGAGAAGGTGTTGGTGTTTCCTCATATTTATTAATTAATTTCTGATTTACTCGAATTCAAGCAAATAAAGCAGCAATTAAAGCAATGTTAATCAATAGAGTAGGAGATTTTGCATTATTATTAGCAATTTTTACTATATTTTTTGCATGTCATTGTATCAATTATGATGTAGTATTTACATTAAGTTCATATTTATACGATTTTCGTATTATTTTTGGAACGTTTGAAATAAATGCTGTTGATTTAATTTGTTTTCTTTTATTAGTAGGAGCAATGGGTAAATCTGCTCAATTAGGTTTACATACCTGATTACCAGACGCTATGGAAGGTCCAACACCAGTTTCTGCGTTAATCCACGCAGCTACCATGGTTACAGCTGGAGTTTTCTTAATTAGCCGTTGTTCATATTTATTTGAATTTTCTCCTTTTGTATTAAATCTTGTTGTTTTTGTTGGTTCTGCAACAGCATTCTTTGCTTCAACAACTGGTTTATTTCAAAATGATATGAAAAAAGTAATTGCTTATTCAACTTGTAGTCAATTAGGTTATATGATATTTGCGTGTGGATTATCTAATTATGAAGTTGGAATGTTTCATTTATCTAATCATGCTTTTTTTAAAGCATTATTATTCTTAGGTGCAGGATCTGTTATTCATGCATTATCTGATGAACAAGATATGCGAAAAATGGGAGGTATTAGAAGAATTTTACCATTTTCTTATGGAATAATGTTAATAGGTTCTTTTGCTTTAATGGGATTCCCTTTCTTAGCTGGATTCTATTCTAAAGACGTTATTTTAGAAGTAAGTTATGCTTCATTTAATATCCACAGTCATTTTTCTTTCATTTTAGGTATTTTAGCTGCGTTTTGTACTGCTTTTTATTCTATTCGTTTATTATATTTAGTATTTTTATCAAAACCAAATGGAAATAAATTATCTATATTTAATGCACATGAAGGGACTATTCGAATGACTTTTCCATTATTTATACTAAGTTTATTAAGTATATATGTTGGTTATTTATCAAGAGAATTCTTCATTGGATTTGGTAATGACTTTTGAGGTTCTGCAATATTCGTCAATTCATTCAATTACCTTATAAATGATATTGAATTCCTTGACGTTCATTTTAAATTATTACCTTTAATTGTTACCTTATTAGGAATTTTTATATCATTTTTTTTATATAAAAATGCAACAGCAGCGTATTACAACATGAAACAAACATCAAATTTTATTTTAGTATATACATTCTTTAATAAAAAATGATTTTTTGACAGATTCTATAATCAAATGATAACACAAAACGTTTTAAAACTAAGTTACCATTATTTTTATAAAATGGTTGATCGTGGTTTAATAGAAAAAGTAGGACCTTTTGGAATTATTAATTTTATTAATCTTGTAGTAAAACATGTAAGAGAATATCAAACTGGATTTATTATGGATTATTTAAAATATTTCGTTCTATTTTCAATAGTAACAACAGCTTCTATTTTCTGTGATTTACCATGAATAGGATTCTTCGTTTTAGTTTTTTTTATTGCATTCTGATATAATAAAAAAAATTAAGGTTTAATTTTTTATAATTTAAACCAACTATGGTAGATATAGCTTAAGTGGTAGAGTATCAAATTGTGGCTTTGAGTGTTGTGGGTTCAAATCCCACTATTTATCTTAGTAAAAACAAAATAAACAACGCATTTACATTAAAAATAGCGAACAAATAAACGTCAGATCAATTAAATAAATATTTATATTTTTATTAAACATTTTTTAATTTTATAAACAAAAAATTAAAAACAAAAAAAAAGAAAAAAACGGATTTAACACCAATAGGACCAAGGTAAAACCAGAAAGCACGTTTATTCATGAACAGCACGGTATAAAACACGCTTTTTAATTTCAGGTGTAGGGGGTATTACACGTTTAAAAAACGAAATATTAAAATACAGCAAACAGTCGTAAAAATTTCAAAGAACTAAAAAAAAAGAAATTTCGAAGAAATATTAGACAAAATAATAACATTTACTCTAAAAATAAAATATCAATATTGTTTTATAGATGTTAATATTAATGAATAGTCTTGTAAATAATAGTTTTAGATATGTATCTAAAATATCATAAGAATAAAAAGCGTTTGCATTTCAAAAAAGGCATAAAAGGACATTAAATAAAATTTATAATTCTATAAATAGACTTAAATTTTAAAAAATCTATTTAATATCTATATAAATTAATTTTTTAATTTTATAATTATAAGCAAAATAAACAATAAGCATAAAAGCTTAAAATACTCCAAATAGTACTGATATAAAACAGAAAAAAATATTAGTGTTCTAATAAAAGTATTTTATTTATTTATAATAATACACAAAAATAAGTAATCAAATGATTCAACTAAAATAATGGTTTTTTTAAGCTATTAATGGAGTTATTAACGAAATTAAAAGTAAATATACGATTAAATCAATAGTTAAAATCAAAAGAATACAACAGTGTAAAACAAGAGTTAAATATAAGATTTAAGATGTTTAAGTACAAAAAGATTAAGGTTAAACTAAAATGAGGAAGAAATATACGTTAATAATACTAAAATAAAATAGAAAGTTAAACGTTAGTTAAATGTTAAAAAAGGTTAAAAGTAATAAAAGGTAACATTATTGGTAACATAGTACTAAGAGTTGTATTACATAACAAAAAGTATTTGCTAAAACGAAATTAAGAGTTGTAAGACTAGGTTAATATATATATTATAATACTTAGGGTTATCTTAAGGTGAATATGATCTGTTAGGGGAGTTAAAGGAAGATTAAAGTAAAGTTAAAAGTTAATACAGGAATTAAGCTAAGATTAAGTTTATGTAAAGATTTAATAGAAGGTCAATGAATATAGAAGGATAAGTTTGGAAATAGATTAAGAGTATACATAAAATATACAACGAAGAAAATGAAAGACATACATAATTATCTAATCGAAGAAGAGAAAGAGATTAAGAGATATATACATATACTAACAAGGATTATTTAGACTAGGTTAAAATATATTATAGAGTTATAAACGAAGTATTTAACACAATTATGTTATAAAAATGCGAAGGATAAGTTAACAATGGGGGTAAGGGGGGAGACACACCGGGGGGGTCGACAGAATTAGTTTAACTGAATTAATTAACTGAATTATACGATTGATTGAATTATTAAATATTACTTATTTGTTAACCTGGATTAAATAAATAACTAAGTTTACTTTTAATAATATAATATTATAATTAGTATATAGTAATATTAGTATAATATTAAATTGTAGTGGATAATATTGGGGATATTAGACGATACAATTTAATGTTATACGTTATAAATAAACTATAAACATATTAAACTATACATTAAATTATATCTATAATATATAATAGTATGGCATATGTCCCATTAGGTGTATTTGCCATAATCTAAACACAAATATATACGCATTATAATGTCGTTGACGTTTCTACAATAAATAATAACTTATTAATCCATTTTATAAAAGTCAACGTATATTTCGCGCAACCTTTTTGTGTTTTATCAAGGATAGACCGTGAAAAAATGTTCGTCGATAATTGGATTTTGTTCTTGCGTAATTTAGCTATATTTATTCTGTTATTTGTTTTTTTTCATTCATTCTTTCTTTAAAGGTAAAAGTGTGTGGTTTTTTTTATTTTTTTGTTTACTCTTTGTATAAGACGAATTTGTAATTTATTAATAGAAGTCGTAATAGTTAAAAGAGGTATTCGGAGTATAGCGTAGCTTGGGTAGCGCGTCTGTTTTGGGAATAGAAGGTCATGTGTTCAAATCACATTATTCCGAGTTTAAAATATTTAGGTATAAATTTGTAAAAATTATGACAACAATTTCATTTACATTAAATTTTTGGCACACATTTTTGTGTAGTTGATTAATATTATTGGGTATTTTTATAGTTATCTCAAGGACAGCTATGGAATCCATTATTCATTTAATAATGTCGTTTTTTGCATCAGCATGTATATTATTTTGTTTTAAAGCAGGACTTTTAGGTTTATTTTATGTTTTAATATACGTTGGTGCAGTTGCGGTATTATTCCTATTTCTTATTATGATGTTACAAATAAAAGTACCTTCAACAAATCAAGGTTTTGTAACAATAGTAAGTAGATTAGTTATTATTGCTTTAACAGGTTCGACAATAGGTACTATTTTATCTTATTTTATTTCTCAATTATGAATAGATTCAAACAAAGATTTTACTAGAGAAAACCAATTATTAGAAAATTTTACTGATCCTGATAATTTGGATAATGAGGATTTTTTTGAAACTAAAATATTAAATTTTCATGATGAGTCTTGAAACTTTTTAATTAATAATTTTGGATCAGATTTTGATCTTGGAAATATATTATTTGGTTCTTATTGACTTATTGTGTTATTAGCTGGTATAGCTTTATTAATAGCATTAATAGGTGCTATTATCTTAACGAAAGACAACAATGAACGCGATTTCGCAAATATAAAACACTAATAATTTATTTTTAAATTAATAAATATTAGAGTAAATGTAAAAAATACAAACCTCGTATGGTTCGCTTTATCTATTGTAGTGGATATTGTTCAAGTTTTATTTTCTACATTTTTTGTTTTTTTTACAAAATTTTAAATTTTAGAGTGGAGTTTATCATCGCAATGATTAGAGAGTAATCAGTTTGGGTCGTCGGATCCGTAGAGTAACTAGTTCAATTGGTAGAGCATCTCGCTTACAACGAGAAAGTTAGTGGTTCGATTCCGCTGTTACTTAGTTTTATGGTTAACTAAGTAGTTATATAATAAATAATATAATATATAGTTAACCTTTATCATCTAAGCTGGAGAAATGGCTGAGTGGTTTAAAGTGTTAGTTTTGAAAACTATTGTATGTTTTCGCATACCAAGGGTTCGAATCCCTTTTTTTCCATAAGATAAAAAAAAATAAAGAATGAAACCAAAGTTGTTTTATAGAAGTTTATCTTACTCTAGACGTTTTTCTAAGATACAAAGAAGCGAAAAAGTACAAAATAAAAATATTTTAAATATTCATTCTATTAAAGAAAATAAACCTTTTTTTAGGATAGTTAATCGTGCGAAACGACGAATTAAGAAAAATTTTATTTATTCTTGGAAAAGAGGTATTAGAGTAAGAGAGAAACAATTATTATGAGTTACTAGTAATAAAGAATTTCCGTTAAAAAAAAAAAGAGCAATTATCTCTTATATAAATCAAACATATAAAGAAGACTGAAATTTTGATAAACCTCTTTTGGCAAAGAGAATGGTAGCAAAGAATCCATCAAAAAGATTTTTTGTTAACTATAATTTACAAGATGGTAAAGAAATTGCAAGTAAAAAATACAAAAAATTTATTGGTTTATTAACAAAAAATGGTAATAGAGTTAAAGCTGAAAATATATTAAAATCTGCTTTTTTAAAATTATATCAAAGAACAGGTATGTCATATTTTTGATTTTTACCAAGAGTTCTTAATAAACTTAGTAATTACTTTGAAATTAAGAAAGTAGTTCGTAGTAAAAAGAAAAAAAAGAAGAAAAAAAATAAAAAAGAAAGTTTTAATTTAGTTCCATTTCCTCTTAATACTACTCGTCAGTTTTTTTATACTCTTAAATGAATAAATGAAGGTGCTAAAATGAGTACACGAAAAGTTGATTTTGCAGAAAAACTTTCTAGAGAGATATTTAGTATTATATTTAGAAGAGCAAAATCAAAAGCATTGTATAAGCAAAAACAATTGCGTAAACAAGCCATTGAAAATAAGTCAAATGGACACTATAGATGATAAAGTAAAATATTCAATTTATGAGTAAAAATAAACAATTAATTGTAAAAAATGAAATATTAATAAGTAGTTCAGGAGAATTTGCTTTTAAACATAGATTCTTCTTGAAAAAGATTAATAGATATTTCCGACAATTGCATAAGAGTGTATAAAGGCTTATAACTCAGGGGTTAGAGTATACGCCTGATAAGCGTAAAGTCAGTAGTTCAAATCTACTTAGGCCTATAAAAAAAAAATTAAAAAATAATTTATGTTAAAAATTCGTAATAATCAAAAACATAGTTTCCATTTAGTGGATCCTAGTCCATGACCAATAATTGCAGCGTTTTCTGCTTTTATGTTGACATTTGGAGGGGTAATGTCTATGCATGGATATACAGGAGGAAATTTATTATGACCAACAGGATTTTCAATGATTTTAGTAATGATGTTTTGTTGATGAAGAGATATAATTCGTGAAGCAACATTTGAGGGTCAACATACAAAAACAGTAGAAACTGGATTAAGATTAGGGATGATTTTATTCATTGTATCAGAAATAATGTTTTTCTTTGCATTTTTTTGAGCATTTTTTCATTCTAGTTTTAACGCAAATCCTGCCATTGGAGGTATTTGACCACCAATGTTTAATGAGACTTTAAATGCTTGAGAAGTTCCATTTTTGAATACTTGCTTATTGTTATCTTCAGGTGCGTCTGTAACATGAGCTCATAATTCAATAATAAAAGGGTCAAAAAATGAAGCAATATGAGGATTAATTGTAACAATAATCTTAGCAATAATATTTACAGCATTACAAGGGTTTGAGTATTTTACTGCTCCGTTTAATATTTCAGATAGTGTGTATGGATCTTGTTTTTATATGGCAACAGGGTTTCATGGTTTTCATGTAATTGTAGGTACAATTTTTTTAACAGTATGTTTATTTAGATTGTATTTAAATCATTTTACAAGAGAACATCATTTTGGATTTGAAGCTGCTGCTTGATATTGACATTTTGTTGACGTTGTATGGTTATTTTTATTTATAAGTATATATTGATGAGGTTCTTAATGCCTAAAATATTAAAATATTGATGTTTATATAAATGAATTTTTTTTTAAGAAAAAATTATAATAAAAATTTTAACAAAAAAGTATAAAATACATGCTTTATATACACTTGTTTGTAAATAAACTTTGTTGTGTTTTATACTTGAATAGTTTTAAATAAAAGCGCGTTTTTCCGTTTTGTAATAGGGGACCCCCTTAAAGATAAGATAAGATAAGAAATAGAAATATTTAATACTATTGTTATTTTTATTCTGTGTGATATAAAAGTTTTCTTTTCACATTAATTTGTGATAATTATAATTTGGAGTCATAGCCAAATGGTTAAGGCATTCGCTTTTGAAGCGAACATTTAAAGGTTCGATTCCTTTTGATTCTGATAAATTTTTATATAATAAACATATTAATGTTCGTATAAATTTATTTTTTTATTCTATAATAGTAATATTTTATTTTTATAGCATAATAAGTTAACACTTGTATTTTACTTCATATATGCATGGTATAAAAGCGAGTTTTTATTTCATATCACGTAAGTCTGGAATATTTTTAGTTTGTTTTCAATTTCTATTAATAAAAAATGAATTAATATATTTAAATTAATAATATATTTGGGGGTATATCTCAATTGGTAGAGTGTTTGCTTTGCATGCAAAAGGTTATTGGTTCAAATCCGATTATCTCCAGTGGTTTTAATGATTTAAAATATTCTAAACTTTTTTCATTGGATTAAGTTTGGAAAAGTATTAGTTTATTTATAACATGTAATTGAAAGGTATTCGCGAATATATATTAATGGTTAGATTTTCTTCCTTCCAAGTAGACGATATGAGTTCGAATCTCATTATTCGCAATTAAATTAATAAACAATGTTAGATAAGAGAATATGAACAACTTCTATTAAGTCAAAAGCGCTTCTTTTAAATTTAAAAAACAGAAATCTTGTACGTAGCTCTATGGCTTTTTTAATTCTTAAGTGTATTGAGATTATTTGATTTAATATATATTTTTGTCTTTCTAAATCTTAAAATTAAAATATAAGTTTAAAAATTACATATGTTTAGCCCTTTAGAACAATTTCAGGTAATGCCTTTACTTTCGGGATATTTTGGTTTTGTTGACATTAGTATCACTAATGAAACAATTATTTTATTATTAATTTTATTTTTCAGTTTAGTATTCTTTATAAGTTTAACTAAAGAAAATGACAATTCATTTTTTATTATTCCTACTCGTTGACAAGCAATGATGGAAATAATTTATAAAATGATTTTATCGTTAGTTACTGATAATATTAAAGATAGTAAAAATAACCAATATTTTTTTCCGTTAGTTTTTTCAATATTTTTATTATTGTTATCGTTAAATTTAATTGGATTAATTCCATATAGTTTTACTTTAACAAGTCATTTAATCGTAACATTAGCTTTAAGTTTATCAATATTTATTGGTATTAATATCATTTGTATTAGAAAACATGGAATGCATTTCTTTTCATTATTCTTACCTTCTGGTACATCTGTAGTATTAGCATTTTTACTAGTGCCAATAGAATTAATATCTTATATTTTTAAACCGATAAGTTTATCAATACGTCTTTTTGCTAATATGATGGCAGGACATACATTATTAAAAGTAATAGCTGGTTTCGCATTTACCTTAATGGGAAATTTTGGTATATTATTCTTTTTACATTATGTTCCGTTATTAATTTTAATTCCTTTATTCGTTTTAGAGTTAGGAGTTGCTTTAATTCAGTCATTCGTATTTAGTATTTTGATTTGTATTTATTTAAATGACGCAATTAATCTTCACTAAATATTTTTAGTTTATTATTAATATTATAGTAGAAGAACCAATTCGTTTTCAAGAGTTTCTTAAAGCTTAAATAGTTTTTTAGAAGGATGACTTTTGAAGACTTACGAGATACTGAGTAATCGGGAACCGTAACAAAAAATATAAAAATTTATGAATTAAGCTCATAGATTTTGTCAAATAATATTTAAATATATTATAATAATTAAAAATCTGATTTTTAATAAAAACGAAGAAAAAATGTTATCTTAAATGATATATCATTATTTTCTTTTATATTGCATTGAAAGGGCTGCCTAGGTATTAAAAAAAAGTTGTGTATTGCAAAAAGTAGATTTGAAAATTATATTGAAATCTAATAACTTAAGAAGAAATTCATTTTTTGAAAATAAAAAAATTAGTGAAGTAAAACATTATAGTAACTAAGTAAAAAATCAACCGAGAACTCGTTAGTAGTGGTGAGCGAATGCGAGCAAGACTATTTTATACGTAAATTAAATTGAATTATACAAGAATGGGTGTAAGTCCCGTAAATTAAATTGAAATATAAAAAATGTAAGGCAAATTATGTTAAATTTGTTTAAAATTAAAGATTTACCTTTAAGTCTAAAAAATTTTAATAACCGATAGTGAACAAGTACTGTGAAGGAAAGGTGAAAAAGTACTTTTTTAGAGTGAAAAGAACCTAAAATTGAATGCATATAATCAGTTGTAGCTTTAGAACAAGTGACAGCGTACCTTTTGCATAATGGGCCAGTGATTTTTTATTTATAGCGAGCTTAAATAAAATTTGTAGGCGTAAGAAATTTGATTTCGAAAAAAGTATAAAAATAGTTGATAAATAAAAGACCCGAAGCTGAGTGATCTAACTATGAACAGGTTGATAATAAGGTGTCAAAATCTTTTGGAGGACCGAACCCGTGTCTGTAGAAAAATACTGGGATGATTTGTAGTTAGGAGTGAAAGGCTAATCAAACTCAGGTATAGCTGGTTTTCTGCGAAATATATTTTAGTATAGCCTGTAAAAGAGAATAAAATAGGGTAGAGCACTTTTAAAACTAGGGGGGTTGTTGACCTTACCAACTTTTGAAAAACTTCGAATATGTTTTATTTATTTTATGGAGTCAGACAATGGGTGCGAAGGTCAATTGTCTAGAGGGAAACAGCCCAGATTAAATAATAAGGTTTTAAATATAAGTTAAGTGATAAGATTGTAAAAGAATGACGACAATTATCAAGTAGGTTTGGAAGCAGCCATCTTTTAACGAATGCGTAACAGCTCATTAATCTAGTTTTTTTGCTTCGAAAATGTATAGAAACTAAGCTTATAACCGAATTAGTAAATTTAATAAAAATGGTAGCAGAATATTCGGTAGGTCGATAAAGATATTTTATAAAAAATATTCAAGATATCCGAAGAAAGTATACTGGCATTAGTAGCATGAAACAACGTTAAATTAATCGTTGTCGCCGTAAATCTAAGGTTTTCGTTACAACATTTGATGATATCGGAAAAAGTTAAATCGGTCCCTAAGATAAATTACAAAAGTATAAATTGATGGGAAAATTAATGTGACAGAATAGAAATTATATTATAAATTAATTGAATTTATTTGAGTATTTTACTGTTTTCTGGAAATAGCATTAATATAAAATTAACCGTACCTTAAACCGACTCAGGTAGATGGGTAGAAAATACTAAGGCGTTCAAGATAAGTATGTTGAAGGAACTCGGCAAATTGGCTCTGTAACTTTGGAAGAAGGAGTGACATACTAAGGGAAACCTATGTATGTTGTCACTAAAGAGGGAGTAACGACTGTTTAACAAAAACACAGGTCTTTGCTAATTTGAGAAAAGAAGTATAAAGACTGACACCTGCCCGGTGCTGCAAAGTTATGTAGAGATGTTATGACATCAAAATAAAGCTCCAGTAAACGGCGGCTGTAACTCTGACGGTCCTAAGGTAGCGAAATTCCTTGTCGGGTAAGTTCCGACCTGCATGAATGGTGTAACGATTTCTCCACTGTCTCCAGCATATTCTTGGTGAATTTGAAATGCCCGTGAAGATGCGGGCTTATTACAGTTAGACGGGAAGACCCCGTGCACCTTTACTATAATCTAAAGTTGTAAAATCATTTTTTTTGTGTAGAATAGATGGGAGCGAAAGCAATCATGAAATACCATCCTTTAATTCTGATTTTACTTAATTTTTAAATAAAGACAGCTTGTGAGAGGTAGTTTGACTGGGGCGGTCACCTCCCAAAGAGTAACGGAGGTGTACATAAGGCGAATTCAAATAAATATTTATTGGAGAGCGTAATGGCATATATTCGCTTGACTGTAAGATTGACAAATCGAACAGGGATTTCAAAAGTCGGTCATAATGATCCGGTGATTTTGAGTGAAAAAATCATCGCTCAACGAATAAAAGGTACGCCGGGGATAACAGGCTTATGGTTTCTGAGAGCTCACATCGACGAGACCGTTTGGCACCTCGATGTCTGCTTATCACATCCTGGAGTTGTAGTAGGTTCCAAGGGTTCGGCTGTTCGCCGACTAAAGTGGTACATGAGCTGGGTTCAGAACGTCGTGAGACAGTTTGGTCCCTATCTGCTGTGATATTTTAAAATTGAAAGGATTAAATTCTAGTACGAGAGGATCGAGTTTAGCAAACCTCTGGTGTATCGATTGTTTTATTCAAAAGCATCGTCGAGTAGCTAAGTTTGTAAAAGATAATTACTGAATGCATATAAGTAAGAAACTTACTTTAAAACAAAATTTTTAATACTTGTAATAGAACATTACATTTAATAGGTTGAGAATGCAAGAAATTTAACTTTTTTAGTCACTCAATACTATTTTAATTTTTTTAAAATTATCTTAATTTTCTTTGTTAATAGTTTTTTTACTGTTAGATTATCGTTTTTAGGTGTTTTTTAATGAAAATTACTAAAATATAAAAAATAATAAAACTTTTTATTTAAAATATGTTTATAAATAATACCAGATTCTTATCATATTGTGACGCTGCAGAAGCTTGACAATTAGGAACTCAAGATCCTGCAACACCTATAATGGAGGGAATGATATTTTTTCATAATTATTTAATGTTTTACGTTATTTTTATCGGAGTTGCTGTTTGTTACTTATTATACAAAATTGTTATTCATTTTAATGAGACTACAAATTCAAAACCACAAAAATTTACTCATTCGAGTATTTTAGAAATTATTTGAACCATAATTCCAGCAGTTATTTTAATATTTATTGCTGTTCCATCATTTGCATTATTATATTCATTAGATGAATTAGTAGAGCCTGCATTAACTGTAAAAATCGTTGGTCATCAATGATATTGAAGTTATGAAATTTGTGATGATTCAATTTTAACATTTAGTCGTTTACAAAATTCAGAAAGTGATGATGTGGAATCTGTAGATAATACATTTAATGGTTTAAATTTTGATAGTTATATGGTTCCTACAGATGACTTGTTAAAAGGTAGTTTTAGATTACTAGAAGTTGATAATAAATTATATTTACCAACTAATACACATATAAGATTATTAATTACTTCTGCTGATGTGTTACATAGCTGAGCAGTGCCATCGCTTGGAATTAAAGTTGACGCTTGTCCTGGACGTTTAAGTCAAGCTTCATTATTTATAAAAAGAGCTGGTTTATTTTATGGACAATGTAGTGAAATTTGTGGTGTAAATCATGCTTTTATGCCAATTGCGATTAGAGGAGTGGACCCTTCATCTGATGGAGTACATAATGTATTTCTTGGATGAGCAACCGCTTTATATAATGGTAATTAATCATATTAAATAAATTTTATTATATTATTAAAGGCACGAAACCATTAGTTTATGGTGATGGCATGATAGAGAAACGGTTATCTCGTTGGGCTCATAACCCAAAGTTCTTGGTTCGAATCCAAGTTTTGTCTATTTTTTTATTTTTTTGGCAAATTTATATAAGTATAAAAGGTTTAAAAATTTAATTTTAAAATGTAAAGAGAAATGGATATCCAATAGAAAGAGTGGCTGAGTGGTTAAAGGCAATAGATTGTAAATCTATCAGATATAATCTTACATAGGTTCGAATCCTATTTCTTTCATAAAAACGAAGAAATATAAGAGCTCATTTGGCGGAACCTGGTAGACGCGACAGACTTAAAATTTGTTCTTCATTGAAGGTGTCGGTTCGATTCCGACATTGAGCAAAAGGTTTGTAAAAAATTAATATTGTGATATAAACAAGTGTATTAGTTTTAAGTTTTATTTGTTTTTTAAATAAATTTAGAATTTTTGTAACTTATTTTATTTTTTAATTAGATTCTATTCAAATTAACGTTTTTTAACGAATATTGTATTAAGAAGTGGGTTTGATCCTGGCTCGGAGTGAACGCTAGCAGTTTACTTAACACATGTTAGTTGAATGTTTAATAAACATGGCGTACGGGTGAGTAATACATAGATATCTGCTTTAAAGTTTAGAATAATTAAGAATAATTTGTAGAAAAAGTGTAATTTCTATACTCTCGGGTAGAGAAGTTAATTACTAGTCTATATTTTATTATTAAAAATAATGAATAAAAAGAAAGGTAAAAAAGCCGCTTTAAAATGATTTTATGGAAGATTAGGTAGTTGGTTTGGTAAAAGCAAACGAAGCCAAAGATCTTTAGTTGGTCTGAGAGGATGATCAGCCACACTGGAACTGAGACAAGGTCCAGGCATTTAGCCAGCAGTGTGGAATATTGGACAATGGGCGAAAGCTTGATCCAGTAATATTGCGTGAATGAGGAAGGCAAAAAAGATTTATGTGCGAGCATAAATTGGCTGTAAAGTTATTTCGTCAGCGAAGATTTAGACATTAGTTGAAGAAGAAGCTCCGGCCAATTTCGTGCCAGCAGCCGCGGTAATACGAAAGGAGCAAGCGTTATTCCAAATGATTGGGCGTAAAGGGTTTGTAGGCAGTTTTTTTTATATCAGCTATATGTCAAAAACTAGGATAATCTCCTTCTTATGCATATATAACATTAAAACTAGAGTAGAATTGACGGAAGCAGAATTTTGTAAGGAGGGGTAACATCTAAACATCTACAAAGGAATGCAGCTGCGAAGGCGGCAACCAATGTTCTAGCTGACGCTAAGAAACGAAAGCATGGGGAGCAAACAGGGTTAGATATCCTGGTAGTCCATTGCAGTCAAAGATGATTGTTAATATTTGGTATTGATCTAATATACAGCTAACGCGTTAAACATTCCGCCTGGGGAGTACGATCGCAAGATTGGAACTCAAAGGAATTGACGGGGGTCTACACAAGTGGTGGAGCATGTGGTTTAATGCGATAATACGCGCGAAATCTTACCAGTTCTTGCATCTAATATAATCAATAGCTTTATTCTATTGTTGGTACAAAAATTTAGTTTATTTTTTACTATATTTAACAGGTGTTGCATGGCTGTCGTCAGCTCGTGCCGTGAGGTGTTTGGTTAAATCCATTAACGGGCGAAACTCTTATATTGTATTAGTATCTTTTTAATTTTTTTTTATTAATTAATAAAACTACTTACAATAAACTGCTGGTTATTACACTAGAGGAAGGTGAGAATTACGTCAAGCCCTTATGGCCCTTATGAGCTGGGCCACACACGTGCTACAATGAAATTTACAATAAGTTATACAATAAAGTAATTTGGAGTAAATCTTTAACAAATTTCGTGTGTTCGGATTATTGACTGCAATTCGTCAGTATGAAGGTGGAATCACAAGTAATCGTAAATCAGCATGTTACGGTGAAAATGTACTTAGACTTTGTACACACCGCCCGTCACATGCCGGAAATGAGTTTTGTTTGAAATCAGGTTTTCCTATTTTAGTAAAAATCAAGATCTAATTTTTTTGAATTAGTCTTTTTTAGTTATTATTTTAGTAAAATTTGCCTATTATAGATCTTACAACTGGGATGAAGTCGTAACAAGGTAGTCGTACGGGAACGTGTGGCTGGAATAAAATTATAAATTTTAATATTTTTCTTAATTTAAGAGGTATGGCTGAGAGGTTTAAAGCACCAGTTTGCTAAATTGGCATACAACAATGTATCGTGGGTTCGAATCCCATTGCTTCTTATGTTCTATAAATTTCAAGATGAATGAACAGTGATGTAATTCAACTGGTAGAGTAACAGATTCATAATCTGTTGGTTACAGGTTCGAGCCCTGTCATCATTAGATAACGTGTTAGAAACAATTTTTTCTTTTTTTCATAATAAAATTGTTAAACAAAGAAAAAAATTGTTGAGAAATCCTAACCTTAAAAGTACATCTATTTTAGTTTTATTTGAAATTAAACGAATAAAATTAAGAACGCAATCATTAAAGCAAATAATGCAATTGCTTCAGTTAATGCGAATCCTAAAATAGCAAAACGAAATAAATCGTCTTTCATGGTAGGATTTCTAGAAGTTCCTATAATTAAAGATCCGAAAATGAATCCGATACCGATTCCTGCTCCAGCTAATCCAGAAGTAGATAATCCTGCACCGATTTTTTGTGCTGCTTGTAATAACATAATTGTTTTGTAATTATGATTATTGGTCTTTTTGCTTTATAATATCGCTGCTTTTTAATTAGTCAAACTTTATTTAATTAGTTGAACTATTTTCTGAATTTTTAACTAATTTGTTGTTCATTTTGTTTCTTATACAAAAAATATTGATATTATTATTTGATAAAAGACATAATAAACTTTTTTTTTGATTTTCTTTAAGAAATCAAGGAATAATTTCTTTTTTTTGTGTTCTTATGAAAAATGAATTTAAATGTATAAAAAAAATTAAAGTTTCTTTTTTTTTATTTGTTACATTTTCAACTCATTCGTTTGTTTTTTTAGTATTTTCAGAGATTTTTAGAATTAAATTTCCAAAAAGAAGTGCATTTTTTGTTTTAAAATTTTTTAAAAGAAAACTATTTTCAGACAGATCATTAAATATTGTTTTACATAAGAAAATTGAATTCCTTTTGTGTTTTATATTATAATTGTCTTTTAAGTTTTCTTTTAAAAGTTCTCCATAATCTGGTTCCTTTTCGTCTTCGAAAATTTCATTTTTGTTTAAGATTATTTGGCTTTTTGGGTTTCCTAATATTTTACGTGTTAAAGAATATCCAATTTTTCTTTTTATTTTAACTATAGATAACATAACATTTTATATTTATACTTTTTTTTTGTACGCTTTCATTCTTTTATATAGTTTTCTGTAATTTGGTTTTTTAGCATAGTTAAGTAAAGAAAAATGCAGATTTTTTGCTAAATAATGTTTTCACCCAACGTTTCGTTTAGGTAAAGATTTTCCAATTAACATAAATCTTTTTGAACAAAAATTATCTATTTTTGAACTATTATCAAGAATTTTGATACGTGTTCTTTTTTCTTTTTTACTTCTAACAAGACTTTTTGCAAATAATTCTTGTTTTAGTATTCTTTCATTTCTGCTTAATGCAGATATATCTCATACAAATGTTTGTTTAACCATATTTTTATAAGTTTATTATTTTTCTAGTTTTAATTGGTATTTTAATTTGAGCTAGTTTTAAAGCTTTTAATCCAAGTAAGATATCTGTTGTATCTATTTCACATAAAAGAGTTCCACTTCTAACTTTAAAAACTCAACGATCAACATTACCTTTACCTTTTCCCATCCTTACTTCAAGAGGTTTTTTTGTTACTTGAATACTTGGAAAAATATTAATTTTTACTTTTCCTCTTTTTTTCACGATTTTGTTTAAGGTTTGTTTTAAACAACTTACTTGCTTAGAGTTCATGTGACCTGTATTTACTGCTCTTAAACCAAGTTTCCCAAAACTAAATTTGTTTAAAGAAAAAACCTTATTCATTGTATTTAGTTTTTTCCCTTTTTGAAGTTTTTTAAACTTCGCTTTTTTAGGTACGTATGGCATCATAATGTTTTAAATTAATTTATTTTGTTTTTAGGATTTTTTTCAGTTTTAACTCTTTGAGCGTTAGATTTTGTTTTCGATTCTGGTTTTATTTTTGTATCGATTACAGTTACAGTTTTTTTTACTTCTTTTGTTTCTTTTTTTATAGAAGCTTCTTTTTTTGTAAAATTTTTATCTTCCAAATCGATTGTTTTTGTTGTTTTTTTTGTGCTTATTTTAGGTTTTGATACTTTTATTTTTGCTTTTATTACTTTTGTTTCAGGTTTTAAAAGTTTTTTGGTTTTTTTTGCTACGTTTTTTCTTTTTCTTTTAATTATTTTTTGTCCAAAATTAACCGATAAAGTAAGTCCAAAAGTACCATAAAGTGTAAAAATATGTACTTTACTTAAATCTCCACGAGATGCAATAGTTTGACCACTGATCTTACCATAAGAATATTTAAATGTATTAGCACGTAATTTACCTTTTAATTTACCATTTATATTTAATTTTACTCCTAAAATTTTACTTTCTTCATATTTAACCGCAGTTAAAATAGGTAATAAAATTTTTACGAAAGCAAAAAATTTAGCATGAGATCTTTTTGATAAATTTTTAAATATAATACCTAAAATATCACAATACATTTCAACATTAACACGTCTTTTAATAAATAATGAAGTTAGTTTAATAAAATCATAAAATAAAAAAAGACGTCTAGTAAAAAGTGTTCTTTTAAATTTTTGAAATTTTTCAAAATAAAAATATTTATCATCTGATATTTCAAATTTATTAACTAAAGTTCATTTTATTACAAGTAAATTAGTTTTTAATGAATAGTGTACAATTTTTAATAATCTATAAAATTTAGCTTTTTTAGCAAAAGATTCTTTTTTAAAAAAAGATAATTTTTTGCGTTTTTTACGTTTTGAAAGTTTCTTTTTTTTCTTTTTAAATTTTTTTTTGAATCTTCTTTTGTTTTTTAAGTATTTTCGTTTAAAACTTTGACGTATTTTAATTAAATATTTACTTTTATAAAATGCATCTATGTTTAATACTATGGTATTTTTTGATTTAGTAAGACTATTTTTTGTTATATAAACTCCTTTGTTATCAAAAGCTTTTTTTAAAACTTTAATAAAAAGAGTGGAAGTTAAAAATTCTTTGACATTAAAACCACTTCCATTATAGTTTGTTTTTTTTAATGTTAAAATATTTGAAGTTTGTCCCATAGTTTAATTTTTATTTTCCTTTTTTTGCTGGCGCTTTTTTAACGTTTTTCCCTGCTTTTTTATCTTTTTTCGCTTTTCAAGCATCTCCTTTTGGAGCTAATGCTCTGGTATATGCAAATTGTCCGAATTTAAATCCTACTTTTTCACGTGTAATATGACATTTGTAGAATTGTAGTCCATTATGAATAAAAACAGCTTTTCCTATAAGACTAGCAGGTATTGTACTATTTCTTGTTCAGATATTCTTTTTTTTTCGTTTAAGAAATTTTTCGTTTAATAAAAATTTATAAATAAATTTACCTTTTCAAGTTGATCTTGTCATATTTTAATATTATACTTTTCTTTTTTTTCGTAAATAATACCCTCCTTTTGTTGGTAAACCTCATGGACTTACTGAAGGCATACCACCATTTGTTCTTCCACCATGTGGATGATCTACTGGATTCATTGCAATTCCTCTAACTGTTGGTCTAACACCTAATCTTCTATTTACTCCAGCTTTTCCTATAATAGTAAGATTTTGTTGTATGTTTGAAACAATACCAATGGTTGCTTGATTATTAGAACTAATATCTATAATTTTTTTAGATGGAAGTTTTATTTTTGCTGTTGTTAATCCACATTGTATTATTTGTCCACATGTTCCTGCAGCGCGAACATATTTTGAATTTTTGTTTGGTTTTAATGTTATATTATGTATTAAACTACCAGCTGGAATGTTTTTAAGTTGTGTTCTATAACCCAATCCAAGTGATGTATTTTGGAAATTGTTTGAACCTTTTATTAAACTTCCAGGAAATACATCTTCTGGTGCTGTACTGTAAGAAAAATTCTTTTTTTTTAAATCAAAGTTTAAATTAATAAATGCATGTCGATTTGGATCATAACAATTTGCTAAAACTAACAAATTATTATTGGTTTTATCATTTATATTTTCATAAATATTTCTATATAAATGTTTAACTCCACTACCTTTGTGTCGAACTGTGATTCTTCCATTAATAGAACTTCTACCGTGAGATTTCATTTTTTTTGACAAGATAGATCTTATAATCTTGTTATTTTTAGACAATAAATTTTTTTGTATTTTTATTGTATGTCTACTGCTATTATTTATTGGTTTTAATTTTTTTAATTCCATAAACTTTTTAATGATATAATTTAGTAAAACTCCCTTCGTCTAATGGTTAGGACGTTGCCTTTTCACGGCAAAAACATGAGTTCGATTCTCATAGGGAGTACAAAAATTAACGAAATTAGGTTTTCTTCTTTAACAAAAGTAATATTCATCTAGTATTATATATGGATAGTATTCTGCTATATTCTTTTTTACCCGAATTTTTTTTATCCCTTTGTATTCTTTGTCAACTGTTGTATGGTGTTAAATTAATCAATAATTTAACCTATAACTATCCAATTATTGATAGAGAAACATTTAGTCACTTCTTTTTTATAATTTTAGTAATTATTGTTGCTTTTCTTAATTTAAAAATAGAAGGATCTTTTTCGCATTTTTTATTTGTAAATGATGAAAGTACAAGATTAGTAAAATTAATTTTGATTTTTTCAGTTTTTTTTATCATTCATGTAGTTTTTCAATCATTTTCAATGCAAAATCTTAACTTTTTCGAATATTTTGTTATTTTTTTATTAGCGACTTTTTCTTTACTATTATTAATATCCTCTTTTGATTTAATGTCTTTATATCTATTAATAGAAATGCAAGCGCTATGTTTTTATGTTTTAGCTACTTTTAAACGTAATTCTTCGTTTGCTACTGAATCTGGATTAAAATATTTTATTGCAGGTGCTTTCATTTCGGGTATTTTTTTATTAGGTGCTAGTTTTATTTATGGAATTTTAGGTACTTTAAATATGGAATCAATTTATTTTTTATTAAATTTTGATGTGTTTAATTATAGTAATGAATTTAATAATATTCTTTTAATTGGTTCTATGTTTATTATTATAACCTTTTTATTTAAAATTGCTTGTGCTCCTTTTCATTATTGAGCACCTGACGTTTATGAAGGTTCACCTTTAAATTCTACAATTATTCTATCTATAATTCCAAAAATACCATTATTTTATTTCTTGATGAAATGATTATTTTCATTAAATCTTTTATTCTGTTATGATATTAATATATTAGGTAATAATGATATATTTTCTAATATACAAACTATATTATTATTAATTTCTGCAATTTCTTTAATCTGAGGAGTTAATTTTGCATTAGAACAAGAAACTATTAAAAAACTAATTATTTACAGTTCTATTTCACAATTAGGATTTATCGTAGCAGGGATTGCTATGAATAGTATTAGTTCAAATTCTGCTGTTTTTTTCTTTTCAATTGTTTATATTATAACTAGTATTTTAATATGGACATTTTATTCTTTATTTTACTCTTTTCAAAGTAAAGTAAATAATAATAATGAAATTTCAACACCTATTTATATATCAAGTCTTACAAATTTTTTTAAATTTAATAAAATTTGAACTTTTTCGTTAGTTATTATCTTTTTTTCAATTGCTGGAATTCCACCGTTATCTGGATTTCTTTCAAAAATTTTAGTTATTTTTGAGGTTGTAATTTTTAATAATATGGCGTTGGCTTTTTATATGGTTGTTATTAGTGCAATAAGTGTGTTTTACTATATCAGAATAGTAAAAACTATGTTTTTTGAGCCAAAAAACAATGAATTAATGTTTGAAAAATTCCAAGTTGTATTTTCAACTAGATTTTTTGACGGAATTTTTATTATTTGTAGCTTTTTTTTATTTTTATTATTAATTATTTTTTTTTGTCCAACTTCTTTATTAATTTTTTGTCAAACATTAATTTTGAGTGCTTTTTATATTTAATATTTTATGAAAATGAACAATTTAATTAAACTAGGAACATTATTTCCTATAATAAAACAAGATCTAAATTCTAATGAAAATGTTATTATTGTTTCATGTAAACATATTATTTCTGCTTTAATGTTTTTAAAATTACATACTAATTTCCAATATAAATTATTAACTTGTATATCAGGTGTAGATTATATAGGTTGTAAATACAGATTTGGTGTAATTTATGAAATTTTAAGTTTAAGAAATAATAACAGATTACGTGTAAAAGTATTTGTGAATGAAATTACACCTGTTGATTCTGTTATTAATGTTTATGTAAATAGTAATTGATGAGAAAGAGAAATTTGAGATCTTTATGGTATTTATTTCAATTATCATCCAGATTTAAGACGTATTTTAACTGATTATGGGTTTGAAGGTTATCCAATGAGAAAAGATTTCCCACTGTTTGGTTATATAGATTTACAATATGATCTAAATAGTAAAATGATAACTTTACAAAGTCTTGAACTTTCCCAAGATTTTAGAAAGTTTAACTTTGGATTATTATGACAATAATAAAAAATAAATTATATGTTATTAAAACGTAAAGAACTTAATAAAGAATTAAAGCATTTCACAATTAATTTTGGACCACAACATCCAGCGGCACATGGAGTTTTACGTTTAATTTTAGAATTAGACGGAGAAATAGTAAAAAATACTGACCCTCACATTGGATTATTACATAGAGGTACTGAAAAACTTATTGAATATAAAACATATTTACAAGCTCTTCCATATTTCGATAGATTAGATTACGTTTCTATGATGGCTCAAGAACATAGTTATTCTTTAGCAGTAGAAAAAATAGGGAATATTACTATTCCTTATCGTGCAAAAGTAATAAGAGTTATTTTTGCTGAAATAACTAGAATTTTAAATCATTTATTAGCAGTAGGTTGTCATGCTATGGACGTTGGAGCAATGACTCCATTTTTATGAGCTTTTGAAGAGCGTGAAAAATTAATGGAATTCTATGAAAGAGTTTCTGGAGCTAGAATGCATGCCGCTTATATAAGACCAGGTGGTGTTAGCGCAGATATACCTTTTGGATTTTTAGATGATTTACATATTTTTTTAGATCAATTCAATTTACGTGTTGATGAAATTGAAGAAATGTTAACTGGAAATCGTATCTGAAAAGAACGTTTAGTTGATATTGGAATTGTTACAGCTGAAACTGCTGTAAATTGAGGGTTTAGTGGTGTTATGCTTCGTGGATCTGGGATTCCGTGAGATTTAAGAAAAAATGAACCTTATGAGGTTTATTCAGATATTAAATTTACAGTTCCTGTAGGAAGCCGTGGAGATTGTTATGATCGATATATGGTTCGTATTGAAGAAATGCGCCAATCAATAGTAATTTTACAGAAAGCAATTACTTTACTTGAACCAGGGCAAACTAAAGTAAATAATTATAAAGTATGTTCACCTTCAAGATTAGAAATGAAAAGCTCTATGGAAACTGTAATTCATCATTTTAAATATTTTACTGAAGGATCTATATTACCTTATGGTGAAACTTACACTGCAACTGAAGCTCCGAAAGGAGAATTTGGTGTTTATTTACTTTCAGCGAATTTAGATAAACCTTACAGATGTAAAATAAAAGCACCTGGATTTGGACATTTACAAGCTTTAAATGTTATGGCTAAAGATCATATGATAGCTGACGTTGTTACTATTATTGGTACACAAGATATTGTATTCGGAGAAATTGACAGATAGTATAATTTTATGTTATTATCATCGATGATTTTGTTTTTAGTAGCAAGCATTTTTACTCTTATTTTTTTTAATACCAAGAATGTACAACAAATGCGTTCATTCTCACTTTTTTCTGCAAGTATTACTTTAATTTTGGCGTGTTTAATTTTAGATTCATTTGATCCAAATATTTATAATTATCAACATAAATTTACCTATACAATTGGTTCTGAAATTTTAAACTTAAGCTATACCTTTGGATTAGATAGTTTATCTATTTATTTTTTAGTTTTGAGCAGTTTTTTAGTTTTTCTTTGTATATTATTTATATGAGATAATAAATATTTTAAAGAGTATGCTATTTCATTATTAATTATTAATTTATTTTTAATAATTGTTTTCTCTGTTTTAAATTTATTTTTATTCTATATCTTTTTTGAGGCAATATTAATTCCAATGTATTTCTTAATAGGAGTATGAGGTTCTAGAGAAAGAAAAATACGTGCTGTATACTTATTCTTTTTTTATACTTTATGTGGATCAATTTTGTTTTTAATTGGAATTACTTATATTTACTCTTTTGTAGGTTCATTAGATTTTGAAATCTTAATGAAACATGAGTTTTCTAATTTAGAACAAAAAATATTATGATTATGTTTTTTTTTATCATTTGCTTCTAAAATACCAATGTTTCCATTTCATATCTGGTTACCTGAAGCTCACGTTGAAGCTCCTACAGTTGGTTCAGTATTACTTGCCGGTATTTTATTAAAATTAGGTGTTTATGGATTTTTAAGATTTAATATCTTTTTATTTCCAGAAGCTTCTTTATTTTATTCACCGTTTATGTTTGCTTTATCTATTATCGGAGTTTTATATGCATCAATAACCGCAATTAGACAAACAGACTTAAAACGAATCATTGCTTATTCGTCAATTGCTCATATGAATTTAGTGACTATTGGAATTTTTACTTTTAATATTTTAGGGATTGAAGGATCAATTTTACAAAGTATTAGTCATGGATTTGTTTCTGGAGGAATGTTCTTATTAATTGGAATTTTATATGATAGATATCATTCAAGATTTTTATATTATTATGGTGGATTAGTTCAAATGATGCCTTTATATGCTATCTTTTTTTTAATATTTACTTTTGCTAATATTGCTATTCCAGGAACTAGCAGTTTCGTTGGTGAATTCTTATTATTAGCTGGAGCATTTAAAATTAACTTTATTACTTGTTTTTTAAGTGCTTTAGGTGTAATTTTAGGAGGAGCTTATTCTCTTTGATTATATAATAGAACTATGTTTGGAAACTTAAAAGTAGATTACACATTAAAATTTGCAGATTTAAATTCTAAAGAATTTTTAGTAATGATTGTTTTATTTTTATTTATTTTTATTATGGGAATATATCCATCTTTATTCTCAGTATTCCTACATTATTTTAGTTCTAATATAAGCTTATTTTTAATCTAATTACTTATGATTAACAATAATTTATCAAGCTCAAATGAGCAATATCTGGCAACTTTAGATGCTATCAATAAGTTTAACTTATCATCAATATATAAAATGCCAAAAATAAAAGAAATAAAAATATCTTTTTATTCAGAAGATTTAATGAATACTTTATCAAATCCAACGAATAAACAAAGAACAATGTTTATTAGAGCTTTATTATTCTTACAAGCATTATTTGGACAAATGCCTGAAATAAAAACACAACGTAAAAAAATAAAAAGTAAATTGGCAAATAAAAATGATAATAATTATATTTTTACGATAACATTAAAAAATAATTCTCAAATAAAAGAATTCATAGATAGATTAAATTTAGAAACTGAATTTTTTAATAAAGATAATATAATAAGACCAAATTTTAAACAAGAAGGTTTTTCTACTTTTAGTTTTAATTGTTTATTAATGGCAAACAATTTCTTTGAAATTAAAGAATTAGTTAATAGTCGCTTTAGTGATGTTAATGTTGACAAATTAAAAATCCATACTAATTTTATATTAGAAAATATACCAACTAATTTTAAATTAAATAATGACATATTAAGTCATATTTGCTATTTAAAATATTAATTAATACTTAATCAGTTATTGCATATTTTTTTGTTTGTTTAACAATTATAAGTTGTTTATATAAAAATTTTCTTAAATAATCACAAATTAATGTGAAAAGAAAACTTTTATATAAACAATAAAAATAACAGATAGTATTGACTATTTTAGTTTCTTGTTTTTTTAAACGTGTATCCTCCCCTTTTACAAATCTGAAAACCATGCTTTTATTCAAGACTATCTTAGAATAAAGCATAATTTTGTTTGTTTCCAAACAGACGTATATAAAGCTTGTATTTGTACTTTTTGTTAAAATTTTTAGTATATAATAAAAATTTTAAATACTTCTGCTAAACTTAAATTAAGCTTTATTTCTTTTAGTTAATGTAATATAAACAACAACTAAAAATACTACCACAGAACATAATGAAACATATGATCCAAATGAAGCAATCGAATTTCATCCCGCAAATGCATCTGGATAATCTGGTATTCTTCTAGGCATTCCTGCTAATCCTAAAAAATGCATTGGGAAAAAAGTTAAATTAACACCTAAAAAGAATAATCAGAAATGAATTTGACCTAAAAACTCTGGATATTCTAATGATGTTATTCTTTTAATTCAATAGTATCATCCAGCAAATATAGAAAATACTGCACCCATTGATAATACATAATGGAAATGTGCTACAACATAATATGTATCATGTAACACTGCATTAATTCCTGAATTTGATAATACAATTCCTGTTAATCCTCCTACGGTAAATAAAAAAATAAATCCGATAGTAAATAACATTGGAGTATCAAATCTGATTGATCCACCTCATAAAGTAGCAATTCAGCTAAAAATTTTAATTCCAGTTGGAACGGCAATTATCATTGTAGCAGCTGTAAAATATGCTCTAGTGTCTACGTCTAGTCCAACTTGATACATATGATGAGCTCACACAATAAAACCAAGAACACCAATTGATACCATCGCGTAAACCATCCCTAAATATCCGAAGATTTCTTTTTGTGAATGAGCTGAAACTATTTGACTAACAATACCAAAACCTGGTAATATTAAAATATATACTTCAGGATGTCCAAAAAATCAGAATAAATGTTGATATAATACTGGATCACCACCTCCTGCTGGATCAAAGAACGATGTATTAAAGTTTCTATCAGTTAATAGCATAGTAATTGCTCCTCCTAGTACCGGTAATGATAATAATAATAAAAATGATGTTATTAAGATTGATCATACATATAAAGGCATTCTATGCATTGTCATACCTGGAGCTCTCATATTAAAAATAGTAGTAATAAAATTAATACTTCCTAAAATAGAAGCTGCTCCTGATAAGTGTAAACTAAAGATCGCTAAATCCACTGCTCCACCTGAGTGCGCTTGAATGCTACTTAATGGAGGATATACTGTTCAACCTGTTCCTGCTCCTGCTTCTACAAGGGTCGAAGTTATTAATAATAATAACGATGGTGGTAATAATCAAAATGAAATATTATTCATTCTAGGAAACGCCATATCTGGTGCTCCAATCATTAAAGGAACGAATAAGTTTCCAAATCCTCCAATTAATATTGGCATTACCATGAAGAAAATCATTAAAAAAGCATGACCTGTTACTAATACATTATATAATTGATGATTTCCCATTAAAATTTGATTTCCTGGTTGAGCTAATTCCATTCTAATTAATATTGACATTGTTGTACCTAAAATTCCTGAAAAACCTCCGAATAAAAGATATAAAACTCCTATATCTTTATGATTGGTTGAAAATAATCAACGCGATGCGAATAAATATAATGAATTATTTGTAAATTGTTTTGACATATGAAATTTTGTAATCAAAACTCCAAAATGGATTTATATAAACACCCTTTATCTTTCTTAAGATATGGGTCTAAAAATAAAGATTTAGTGTTTTCGTTAATTCAATCGTATATTCTATTATTTAGTTTTACCTAAACAAAAAATTAAAAAATGTAATAAAATATATAAAAGTGTTTTTCAATAAATAATTTCTTAAAAAGTTAATAAAATAATTGTAAAAATCGCAAAAAAACAAAATATATATTCTGAATAGAAGGGAATATAGTATTTTCTGCTTCTATTCAGAATAATAATCTGGTTTTTGATATTTTTCTGTTAATTAGGATTATTGCATATACTATTAAGTATGTTACAATTTTATAGAAATAATATTAAAAAATAAAAATTATGTTTTAAGGCCTTGTAGGAATCGAACCTACCCGGATACCGTTATGAGCGGCATATTCTACCACTAAACTAAAAGCCCACTAACATTTATTGATACCAATAAAGTCTTTTTCTACGTTTTTTTCTAAAAAATGAACAAAAAATAAAAGTAATGTTATTTTGATAATAAATATTTATTTAATATTTTTTTTTGTACCGTACTTTGAACGTGCTGTTTTTCTTTTTAAAATTCCTAAAAAATCAAATTTACCTCTAACACATTTATATCTAACTCCCGGTAAATCTGGTACTCTTCCCCCACGTATTAAAACATGTGAATATTGTCGAAGAGTATGCCCTTCACCTGGAATATAAGATTCTACAACTTTTTTTGTTGATAATCTAACTTTTGCAACTTTTCTTACAGCCGAATTAGGTTTTTTAGGACTTCTAGTTATTATTTTAAGACAAAATCCTTTTAATTGTGGTCTTCCTTTTAATGCAGGAGTTTTATTTTTTTTACGTTTCTTGCGACGTGCGCTATTTAATAGTTGATTTATTGTTGGCATAATTTATATCTAATTAATAAGTCCAGAACACAATGACGCGATTCTTAAAAATTTTGTATATCTTAGTTTTTTTGGTATAGATCCAAAAATTCTAGTACCAACAAGTTTTTTTTGTTTTGTCATTAATATGACATTATTTTCAAAAAATTTAATACTATCATTAAACTTTCCTTTAGTTACAGATTTTGTTGTAAGAATTAAAGCTTTTACAACATCACCTTGCTTAACTTTTGTATTTAATTTTTTACTTCTAACGCTTTTAATTGAAGTTGTAATAACGTCTCCAATTCTAGCATATCTTCTTCTATAACCTTTTGGAACTCTAATACAAAAAGCTTCTTTAGCTCCAGAGTTATCGATAATATTTAAGTAACTTCCTGTTTGAATCATAATTTAATTTTTTATCAGACTGATTTTTTAAAACCTGGAATTATTCCAAATTGAAATAACTCTCTTAATTTTGTTCTCGACACATTAAAAGGTCTTATAGACCCTCTTCCACGATTTGTTAAAATACAACGACGTACTATTTTAGTTTTTGAATAATTTTTTTGTTTTATATTCATATGAATCATATTAGCACATTTTGGAACTTTTTTATTCTTATTAAAATAATAAGTATAAAGAAATTTTAATGATGTATTAACATGTTCTCTATTTTTTAAAAGTTTTCGAAATTTTAAATCCTTTACTTTTTTAAACAACATATGTTATTTTCAGTTTAACGCTCCTACTTCTCATGCATAGATAAATCCTACCATTAATTCAATAATAAAATCCATCATACATCAAAATCCTTCTGCATTTAAAAAACTTAAAGTAACACATCAAGGAAAAAAATATACAGCCTCAAGATCAAATATTATAAATAAAATAGCAACTAAATAAAAACGCACATCAAAAACATTACGAGCGTCTTCATATGGGTCAAAACCACACTCATAAGCAGATACTTTTTCAACATCTGGGCTAGAAAGACTAAAAGAATACGATAATAAAATAATAATAGATGCTAATATTAATGAAAATAATAATAAAATACCAATAGAAGAAATATCTTTAAAAAACATAATATATAATATATTTTAAAATTTTTCAGAACAAACAGGACTCGAACCCGTGATCCTTGGTTTTGAAGACCAATGCTTTACCAACTAAGCTATTATTCCATTATCAATACTTTAAAAAAAAACATTAAAGCTTCTTTATTTTGTTAGTATTGAAATTGTCGTACTTTCGCAAATTCATTAAATTCTTTAAGATTTTTAGAATAATGAATATTTCTGTTTTTATTTTGTAAATACATATTCTCGCGATTATGTAATAAAGGTGTTAAATATAGAAAACTTAAATCATCTATTTTAGATTTTAAATAATCCATATACATTACATTAAAATAATTCTCTATCGATTGAAAATATTCAGGATGATATGCCATCTCCTCAATAAAACTCAAAGATAATCCAGTTCTAGAAACAAATTTTTTACTAATAAAAGAAGATTTCATTTTTTTAGATACAAACGAAGTCTTTTTTGATATGTTTGAATTACTAGATGTTAATTGATTAAAAAGCATATTAATAACACTTCCAGCATTTCTAGCGTCAAAAAATTTATTAAAAACCTTTGCTGTTTTTTGCGGTCTATTTTCAGTATTTAAAAAAATATGTTCATCTTCATATTCTGATAATATTGGAACAGAAAATAAAATATTAGTTTGTCTTTTAATTTTAGCATATGTTTCATTTACAAAACGATGTGTATTTAATCAAACAGTTTTTTTTGTTTTATCATAAACTATTTTACGTACACCTCAACTATTAAAAAGATTTAATGAAAATACAATTTTACATTTATTATACGCTTTTCTAGTTAAGCCATTAATATTTAAAAAACTTAAAGCTTCTCCATTTGCTGTTTCATTAATTTTTAAAACTTTTATTTGCTGAAATAATGTTTTTAAATAAAAAGTACAATATAATACATTCATTCCATACTTTTTCATACCTTCACCAAAAAGAACTAAACTAGAAAATGCAGAATTAAAATTTCCACCTTTAATTTGATTTTTACCTTCTAAAATAGACATTGACTTTAATAAATTTAAAGAAACAACACTATTTTCAAAATTAGAAGAAAAATAAATATTTGATGATGTAAAAGTCAGTAAACTATGTAAAGATTGAGTTCTTAACTTAGAATTTAAAGTTGGACATTCAATTTTCGGATTTGTCGAATAAATTAATGCAACACTTTCACAAGACGAAATACTTCCAATTTTATCAGTAATATTTCATGAATAAAAATTTACATTTTCAGAAACTGCATTAACACCTGCAACCAATACTGATTTATTTTTTTGTACACTTTTTTTTATCAAAGCTAAATTTTGAAATCCAAGATCTTCGTTTAACAAAATTAACTCATTATTTTTCGCATCATCTTGATTTAATAAACGAACTTTTGCATTTAAATCTTGAGAAGTCATTAAATCACCTACTTTAGAATATAATTTTTGTCAACTAATAGAAATTTCGTCTTTTTTTCCAAAAGTAAAAGAATTATTCTCTTTAGCTCTTGCTCATCAATTACGAGATAATCTATCAGAAAAATGAGAATCATAAGAAAAACGAGCATTATCAGATATTAATTGACCATTAATATCAATATTATTTTTCGGTAACACTCTAAGAATATCTCATTTTTTAGTATGTACTAAAATATTCGAACAAGTACTATCTGTAGTATCAATTGACTCAACTTCTGATAACTCTCAAGGTCTTGCACTATTTGCAAACGGTTTTGATGTTAGTGCACCTACTGGACATAAATCAATCACATTTCCAGATAATTCTGAATCAAAAAAATTTCCAGAATACCCTCCAATTTCTGTTGCAGATCCACGATTAAAAGTACCTAAAAAATCCACACCAGCAACTTCCGAACTAAATCTAACACAACGAGTACAATGTATACATCTTGTCATTATTGTTTTAATAAAAGGTCCACAATCTTTATCTTCAACAGATCTTTTATTAAATAAATATTTAGTATAATTGCTACCAAATGTTTTAGTTTCATCTTGTAAATCACACTCACCAGCTTGATCACAAATTGGACAATCTAATGGATGATTTACTAATAATGTTTCTAATACGCTTTCACGTGCTTTCTTTGCAAAAAGACTATTTGTATAAACAACCATATTTTCCGAAAAATCGGTTAAACAAGACGCTATTGGTTTTTCCAAACCTTCAACTTCTACTAAACACATTCTACAATTACCAGATAATGATAATAGTTCATGAAAACAAAAGCGAGGTACAACAACACCTGCTTCTTTACACGCATCCAAAATAGATGCACCCGCAACTACACTAACTTCCTGATCATCTACAATACCAGTGATTGTAATGATATTTTTATTATTATTTGATAACATCAGAAATCTATCAAAGATATTTTAAGTTTTATTGTTTTTTATATTTCAGTAATTTTCATTCAAAAATACCTAGAAAAGGTAATCCCACAGTAAAAAAAATAAAGTAAAATGTAGTACCTAACATTCCTACTTCAATAAACGGAGTTTCAACTGGTTTTTGACCAATTCAACCTAAAATTAAAAATATTCCTACTAATAATCAATATGTTCAAGCAAAAATTGGTTTAAAATCACCACTTCTAAATTTTGCTGTATTAGTAAATGGAATAATTGTTAAAATTAAAATTGCTAAAATCATAGCTGCAACTCCGCCTAATTTATCAGGGATAGATCTTAAAATTGCGTAAAAAGGTAAAAAATATCACTCAGGAACAATATGCGCCGGAGTAGACATTGGATTTGCCGGTATATAATTATCCGGATGACCTAAAACATTTGGATAATAAACAACAATAATTGCGAAAATTAAAATCATTATTAAAAATGCAAATAAGTCTTTAACGTAATAATACGGATAAAAAGGCATTGTTTGTACATTTGTATTTATTCCTAAAGGATTATTAGAACCCACTGTATGTAATAAACATAAATGAATAAGAACTAATCCAACAATTAAAAAAGGCATAAAAAAATGTAAACTAAAGAAACGATTTAAAGTAGCATTTCCTACCGAAAAACCACCTCATAATCATTCAACAATAGACCCTCCAGCTAAAGGAATTGCAGAGAATAAATTAGTAATTACTGTAGCTCCTCAAAAACTCATTTGCCCTCATGGAAGAACATAACCCATAAACGCAGTAGCCATCATAGCTAGGAATATAAATACTCCACTAATTCATAAATACTCTCTTGGATAAATATATGATCCATAATACAATCCTCTAAAAATATGACAATAAACAACTATAAAGAACATAGATGCTCCATTGGCATGGATATATCTCATTAATCAACCATTATTTACATCACGCATAATATGTTCAACACTATCAAACGCTAAAGATACGTGAGGAGTATAATGCATAGCTAGAATAATTCCAGTAACAATTTGAATAACAAGACACATACCTGCCAAAGAACCAAAACTTCATAAATAGTTTAAATTGATTGGTGTTGGATAATTAATAATATGAGAATCAATAAATGCTAATAAAGCATTTTTATTCCATCTCAAATCTTTGAAAGAAAACATATATAAACTATAAACAAAATGTAAAATAAACTTTTATACGAGAAAAACGGGATTCGAACCCGCGACCTTTAGCGTGACAAGCTAACACTATATCCAACTAAGCTATTTCCTCAACTATTTTTTAAAATAGCAATTATTTAAATCATTTTACAGCAGCAGTATAAATAAAATTATTTTTATTTTTACTGTTTGTTTTAGTTATGTAGTTTTTCAATTTGGATCTCATCTTAAATACTTCAGATGTTTTACTTAAAACAAGTTTTAAATAAAGCAAATAAAATAAGCAAGAAAATAAAGATAAATCCAAGATTTGGACAAAAAACGAAAAAAAATCGAATTGTGGCATAGTTTATTTTTATTAAATTTTATTAAATAAAGTTTTAACCTTTTAAAGTAGCAATTTGATTAATATCAATTCTACCTCTTAAACGATAATATAATATTAATATTGCTAAACCAATCGCAGATTCTGCAGCTGCAATTGTTAATATTAATAATGAAAATATTTGTCCATAACTATCATCTAAATAGATAGAAAATGTTACGAAATTTAAATTCACACTTAATAATATCAATTCAATACAAATTAATATTATTAAAATACTTCTTTTATTAAATACCATTCCCAATAAACCTAAAGAGAATAATATAACATTTGTAATTATTTGAGTTAAAAACATAATATAGTTTAAGTTTAAATTTTATGTTTTACACTCTAAAGGAATCGAACCTTTAACCTATAACTTAGAAGGCTATTGCTCTAGCCAATTGAGCTAAGAATGCAAATTTTAATAAATACCTTTTAAAATTAATATAAAACTATAAAAAATAAATAAAATAAAACTCATTTTTTGATTTGCTAAAAATTAAGGAGTGTTACCTCCCTTTTATTTAATATCTTTGCATTTTTTTAACAATTTTTAATAAAAAATGATAAAAAAGAGTAAAATTAATAGCAATTATCAAAAAATAATTAATATTTACCGTCCTTAATAACATTTAGAACATTATCCTTCTCTTTAATTAAAAGACTTAAATCATTTAAAGATAAATCATCTACACCCTTTAAAATAAAAAAAGTATTTGTATAGTAATCTCACTCTACAAACGGAAATAATCATCTTTTAAAATAATAAGTTGATTTAACACGTCGAATTCTATTTCAAGGTTCAAGATTAGGTTTAATATCCAAATCAAGAATGTCTCCTTTTTTTAGGTAATAATTCATACCAACAGGTTTACCATTAACTAATAAATTACGCTCAATTATTACTTTTTTAGCCATCCATGGACTAATAAAATGCTTCATATATCATAAAAAATTATCAACGCGAAACATTGGTTTAATCCATATAGAAGCCATTTTTTCAATTTGAGTTTTTTTATTTTTATCAGCAACAACTTTTATACTATTATCAAAAAATCCTTTAATTTTTCGAGTAATTTGATTTTTTCGAGTAAAAACCTTATTTTTATAAAATTTTTTTTTAACACGTACTTTCGAGAAATCATAAAAATTTGGAATTTGATGACGTTTAATACTTCTTTTTCCTTTTTTTATTCAAACCCATTTAAACCAAAATTTTTTCTTAATATCCTTTCATTTAGATCTTTTAAAATTTTTTACTCGTTTAGGCAATTTATGCCCAGTAACCATAAAATTTTCGTATAGTTTATATTTATTAATATATCTCATAAGTTTTTAAAATTATAATTTTCATTTACCTATAACATTTTCGATTAACACTAAAATAACTAATAACTTTTTATAATCAGCTAAATCATTTTGAATTTTATAAAAACCAAGATTTGATTTTTCATTTAAAAAATTTAAACTATTGACTAAAAAGATTTTATTAAATAAAATACGATTTTTTGTCATTTTTGCTGGTTTTCGACTTCAAGGATTACCTAAAACAAAAAGAAATTTTTTTTTATCATGTGCTAAACAATAATTTATGGTAGGAAATAAAGTACAAAGCTTTATATATTTACGAATCTTATATTGTTGAATAAATTTATTAATTAATTGAAGTATAAATTTATTTCTACATCAAATATAAATATAAAATTTCGATTTTCTTTTATTTTTAAATTTAATGCGTCTATTTTTTATACGTTTATATATATAACGTGAAGGATTTCGTAAAGCAAATAATATTCTTAAAAACTGTTTTAAACTATTATTTAACTTAAATAAATCTAATACACTATATTTATTTTCTTTAAGATATAAACTTTTTACAATTGTACCTAAATCTTTTTCACCTCTTTTTGATTTTACTATTGGAAAATCTAGGTTAATCAACTGTTTTATTAATTGTGTATCCATTGCTTTTTTCATTATTTTTTTCTAATAATTTTTAATTTTTCATTGTCATATTGACGTTTAATACCTTTTCCTTTATATGGATCTGGTATTTTTAATTTAATAATTTCATTTACAAAATTTCCCAATAATATTCGATCATGACTTCATAAACAAAAACTTTTAGGCTC
>Ga0172373_10001343_pt1 | contig 40067 bp, 45 predicted proteins | sample Lak10m_2_FD_114546 | JGI IMG/M metagenome (GOLD analysis project Ga0172373, IMG submission 114546) | Freshwater microbial communities from Kabuno Bay, South-Kivu, Congo - kab_092012_10m | ecosystem: Environmental > Aquatic > Freshwater > Lake | place: Democratic Republic of the Congo... | reverse complement strand
CACCACCCATTTATGCTATTTCTTTATACTATAATAGGAGAAAAAAAAAGAAATACTTAAAATTTAATTAGAGTATGCTAAACCACCCATACCTGAAAGAATACGGAGAACATTATAATTAGTAGCATAAACATTAATTAAACCATTTGTACCACTTGCAGCTGAATTAGTAACTGATAAAACAGCAGTGTCAATTCGTGACATATTAAGAGTTCCTGATGGTTGATGTTCTTCAGGTTTTAAGGCAAATGAATAAACATTAATACCTTGATTGGCAGGAATATTAGTATGATGTTGGAAAGGTTGAACTAAACTGAAATAAGATCCATCACGTTCAGCAAAGCGATCATTTCCATTTAATTGAAGTAAGCATTTAGAAAATGGATTTTTGGCATTTGCGGAGAATCCAGGTTCAACATTATAAGTGATGGATTTGACTAAATCACTATCAAATGATACATTACTAGAAGCATAATGGTCACCTTTTAGATCATCAGATGGTGCTGATGTTAATCCAGTTAATGAAGGTGAATATAAATTAGGAGATTCAGCACTTGCTAAAAATGTATTATCATTTTTAAGAGTGTAATTATACCAATGATTATGAGTTGTTGAAGAAGCAAATTTGGCAACCCAAACTAATTCTTTGCAAGGATGATTGAAATTTAATTTAACACGTGCAGAGCTATTAGCAGATAAAGTTTCAGAACCGGTAAATTGTAATTGTTCAATTAAATACTCATGGGAAAGTTGGGCAAATTTGCGTCGTTCATCGGTATCTAAGAAGATGTAATCAACCCATAAATTAACATTAGTCAAAGTTTTGGCTTTTGTGTCAGCACTTAAAGCACCTGTAGAAGTTGGAGGAGATGCACTATCTAATTTATAAATGCAATTTGTTAAAGATTCAAATTCAATTTTGAGTTTAACTTCATGATATTGGAGAGCAATTAATGGAAGAGCGAGACCAATAGAACGACAGAACCAGAATTCGAAAGGAATGTATAATTTAGTTTGCACAGGATTAGTATCTGTAGATAAAATAGATGTTACATCTTGATCTGCACCTACCATTTGCTCCCATGCAAAGCGTTTGCCAACAGGAAGTGATAATTCATTCCAGATATATAACCAATCAGAATAATGTTTATCTATTTGTTGTCCTCCGATTTCAATGGTAACTGATTTTAATAAGCGTAAGCCAACATAATTAACGAATTTTTCACCAGTAGCTAATAATGGAAGTTCGACTTCGAGATAAGTGCGATGAATTAAATCACCATTACGAGATATTTGACAATATACAGTATTTCCAAAATTGGGAATACCTGAAAAGGTTTGTTGGATTGCTTCCATAGCAAAGTTAGTGTGGCGACGATATGTAACTTTGAAAAAGGTTATTTGGGGATTACCAGTTAAATAAACATCCTGAGCACCATAAGCGACAAGTTGAAGAAGACCACCACCCATTTATGCTATTTCTTTATACTATAATAGGAGAAAAAAATAAATACTATTTTTAAGTATATAAGCATATTTAAAAACATTAATTTATAGATAACATTTAAAAATGTTTAAAGATAAAACAGCAAAAAAGCGGGTTTCTTCTAATAAAGACATTTCGACTTTAGATGCGATGCACAATAAAATTATTACAAATTATTCAAATAAAATTATTGAAGAAAAAAAAAATATCGATAAAATAAAAGAATTAGAAAATAAATATAATTATATTAATCAATTAATTATTAATTATAATAATGAAGGTAGTAATATAAATAATGATAAACTAGTTTATTATAATGATTTATGGAATAGTAACATAGGCATCCGTGAAGAAATTATAAAAATTAAAGATGATTTAAAGGATATAAAGAATTTTAATGAAATTGAATATTATGAAAGTACGAGTTACATTCTCTTCAATTATTATGATATGATAGAAAAACAGACAACAATACAACCACCACCAATTAATAAACTCAAATCAGTGAAATTTAAAAATAAGTCTATAATTGATTCATTTAATTTAATAATCAATGATTCTAATAAAGATAATAAAGATAATAATGATTCAAATGATAAGGATTCTAATAAAGATGCTTATGATTCGGGGGAAGAATCAATTATCGAAAAGAGTTCATTAGTTGATGAATATCTATCAATTACAAATAATAATCATATTAGAAAGATTGAGTTTGATAATAGGGAATTATGCCGGAGTTGTAAGAATTATCTTACTTGTTTGCAACACGATGCTATTATGTTATGTGGTTTTTGTGGATATCAAGAGCCTATTTTAGTTGAGCAAAACAGGCCAATTTTAAAACAAAATACGAAAGATACTTCACATTTCAGTTATAAAAGGATTAATCATTTTAGGGAATGGTGCAATCAAGTTCAAGGAAAAGAGAGCACTGACATTCCAAATGATATATTTGAAAAGATTCTTAATGAGATAAAGAAAGAGAAGATTATTGATACTAAGAAAATCACTTATAATAAAATGCGGGAAATTTTGAAACGATTAAGAATTAATAAATATTATGAACACATCAATTATATAATTAATAGAATTAATGGAATTCCAACGCCTCAATTTTCAACAGAATTAGAAGAAAAATTATGTTCTATGTTTAGAGATATTCAAGCACCATTTTTAAAACATTGTCCAAAAGAAAGAAAGAATTTCTTATCTTATAGTTATGTTTTATATAAGTTCTTTCAAATACTTGAACTAAAGGAATATTTAAAATTTTTCCCATTACTTAAAAGTCGCGAAAAACTTTATGCCCAAGATCAAATATGGAAAAAAATATGCGAAGAATTAAATTATAAGGTTATACCATCCCTTTAAACAGCAGCAGGGAAACCAACTAAACGGAAACCAGCACCTAAGCCGACACCTTGGCGAGCACCAGCAGAGATTGAGGGAGATAAGAGATCGAAGATTGAGAAAACGCAAGCAGCGGTTAAAGCAATCATCCATATTTCATTAACTTGAAGTTTATTCTTGGGTAAGAGATAAGCAGCGAGAGCTACGAATAACGCTTCAATCGCATATTTAAGTAATCGAGTGAGAGCTTCCCAAATATCAAAAGTATAACTCGCATTTCCGTTCATTATCTTGATAGGTCTTTATACTTTATATAAAGAAAATAAAAAAGGATATAAGATTTTTATTTTATTTATTATTAGTAAATATGACTGAAGAGACAGTAGTAGTATCAACTAAAGAGGTTGATTATCTTGATGAAGATAAACCAATCCGAGGGCAAAATTACTGTCTTCTCTCTTTCTTAAGTCCTGAAGATGTATTAGTTAATAAAGAGGCTTATTATTTTTCAAAATTCTTAGATAATTTCGGCAAAGATATGAAAACACTTTTAGATAATCTTGAGAATAAATATCCTGAATCAAAGGATTTAATGGATACCATTAAGAGTAATCATGCTTATTTATTTGATTCTAAAGAAATGAATGAACAATATAAATTCTATAAATCAGTGAATTCTCAAGATATTGAAAAGGAGTTTCATCGTGAAAATAATTTTATGACAAGTGTTCGTGGAATCAAAGTCAGAGGTGTTTTTGATACAGTTGAAGAAGCCAAAACCCGTTGTGAGTTTATTAAAAAGATTGATAATAAATTTGATATCTTCGTTGCTCAAGTTGGTTGCTGGTGTCCTTGGTCTCCAAATCCAAATGAAATTGAAAATCAAGAATACACCGAAACACAATTAAATACTCTAATGAAACAATATAAGCAAAATATGGCAGAAAAAGATGAAATCTTTGATAAACGCAGAATTGATGTCATTAATAAGGCTAATAATGCTAAAAAAGAAGGTGATATCGCTGAAAGTTTAGCTGAAGAAGATCCATGGACTAAACGCAAAAATGAAGAAGAACAACCAACAACAACACCTGAAGAACAACCAACAACTACTGAAGAACCAACACCAACAACACCTGAAGAACAACCAACAACTACTGAAGAACAATCAACAACTACTGAAGAACCAACACCAACAACACCTGAAGAACAACCAACAACAACTACTGAAGAACCAACACCAACAACACCTGAAGAACAACCAACAACTACTGAAGAACAACCAACACCTGAATAAATTATTATTTTTATATTTTTATATTTAATAGATATAAAATGAAAGCAATAGCTATTTTTTTATTATTTTTAGGAATGTTATTAGTAATAAAAGGTTATTATAGTAATAAATATAAAAAACAAACACAACCGAAAGTAATTGTTAAATATATACCAAGAAGTGAATATGAATCACAAATGAGTGATGAAGAACGATTATCTGAATTTTATAAAGGAATGTTTGAAGGAACACAACCTAATCAATATAACAGTAAAATAAATATCAATAATAAATAAAGGATAATATGAATATAAATAATATTGGTATTTTATTAATAAATTCTATAAATAAAAATAGTCCAGAAAATAAAACAAAGTTTTTAAAAGAAGTTAATAGTTTTAATGCAACTAAATCAAAAGAAGCTGCTAAACTTATGAGTGATCTAAATTATTATGTCACTAATTATGAAAATAAGAGAGATTCATCTAACTCATTATATACAGAATATATTCAAAAAAGATTTGCTTTATATAAAAAATGGATTGATTCAAAGAAAAAAGTTGATTTAGAGAATCTCTTTAAATTAAAACAACCAGAATTTAATGTAATACCTGAAATTTACACTAAAAAACGCCCTCAAGTTTTTTTTAAGTAGGTATTAATCCTTCTTCGACCGTTGCGGCTATATTAGTTATAAATGAAAGAGTTGAAAAAACCGCACCAACCGCTTTCATAACATAGTCAAAAATAATTGTTATAATATTAACTAAATTATTAATCATAGTTGGTATAAATGAAACTTGATCTTTGAAATAGGTGATTACACTCGAAAACAATTCAATTATAAATGATAAAGCGTAAATAAAAACTTTAAGAAAATAATTAATATAAATAAAAATTGTGCTAATAACCATAAATAACGTTGAAAATAAAAATTTTATAAACGTAAATATCGGACCTGCCGTTTTAAACAGTTCGCCAATTGCTACACCAATCATTTTTAAAACATTTATAGTTACCAAAATAAGCGATGCAATAAATTCAAAAACAGTTTTTATCAAATTTCCGAAAGTTATAATTATATTACTTAACAAACTAAAAACTTGTCCCATTATAATTTAAATAATCTATTATTTATAGATTAGATATTTGAAATGCAAGAAAAAGTTTTTAGATTCAATTATATTACCTTCTTTACAGCATTTGCGATCGGAATTTTATTTGTGTATATATCAACACCCAAACAGAAAATTATTATTAAATATCCAACCCCTTATAATTCAAATAAGATTGTTTATAAAAATGAAAATGATTTTTGTTATAAATATGAAGTCAATGAAGTTAAATGCACTGATAAAGCAATTGATCAACCAATTATTTAAAAATCTTATTATAATAGGAAAATAGGAAATAAACGAATAATGGAAATTAAAGAAATCATTAATCGTTTATTATATACAAATATGGGTCAAATGTTTATCAGTGCTTTATTTGGATTATCATTAGCCCTTTTATTTAAAAGAGTTTGTAAAGATAATTGCACTATCTATATTGCACCAAGAAAAGAAGAAATTGAGGGCAAATTATTTAAATTAGAAGATACTTGTTATAAATATACAACTACTCAAGTTAAGTGTAATGAAAAAGATGCAAATTCAACTATAATGTATTATGATGGCTATGATAAGGCAGATAATCAAATAGAAGAACCAAACTTTTTGAGTAAAATCTTTTCATAACTTTTTAATCTAAAATAAATTAAAAATGATTATTTATTATTTTATTATTAATTTAAACTATGTTTCAATTAAGAGATTGGATTTCTACTTACGATTTGGATAATTCCCAATTGGCGATTAATCCAAATGCTATTGATTATCTTAAAGCGCATCCATATAAAATTGATTGGTATTCTATATCAGCTAATTCGAATGCTATGGAGTTAATTAAGGCAAATCTCAAGAAAATTTCATGGTCTCGATTGAGTATAAATACAAATCCTGAAGCAATTGAATTATTAGAATTGAATAGAAAACGTATTAATTGGAATAATTTATCTTTGAATAAGTCAGCTGTTGATTTACTTAAGACCAATATGTCGGCGATTAATTGGAAATTGTTTTCAATGAATGAGAGCGAAAAGGCTGTTAAGCTTTTAAAAGGTAATCGAAATAAGATTGATTGGGATAATCTCTCTTTTAATAGCTTTGCAATTGACTTATTGCTCGAAAATGAAGAAAAGATCAATTTTCGCAATTTTTCGTGTAATCAGCATCCAAAAGCCATAGAGTATTTAAGGAAAAATCCGGAAAAGATTGATTGGGTTTATTTCACATCTAATCTGAATCCTGATGTTATCGAGATATTTAAGGAAAATCAAGATAAGTTGTGCTGGACTACATTGTCAATTAATCCAAATGCTTATGATTTGATTTATGCCAATCAAGATAAGATTAATTCGTTTATTATTGCTTCTAATCCTTGCATCTTTGAATTAAAATAAATGCGTAATAGAAATAATAATTATTAAATTTTTATTATTTAAAAATGAATATGACAACAAGTCTTGATAATATTCCCTTAAAAACAAGTAATACTGATAATTTGATTGATGATAGCAATGATCCAATTGTTAAAGATATTTTAAATGAATTTGAAAAAGAATTAAAAGTAAATACTCAACAACCACAGCAATTATCACCACAACCGCCAAAACCTAATGAATATGTTGTTAATTATCAGCAATCATTACAAACGCCTCAAGTGTGTGGAATACCTGCAAAGAAAAATAAAACAAATTCGAATGGTTATTATAATGAAGAGTTTTTGCGAAAAGCCGCAATAATAGTAGTAATAATCGCTTTTATCTTTTCACCTGTAATATTTGCGACATTTCTTGATAAATTACCTGAATCTATTAAAGATTTAGTTGATACTAATAATTATTATATTAAATTATTATTATCTTTTGTTGCTATTTATTTATTATATCATTTTCAACTTCTATCGTAATGATTATCATCATAACTTCTATCGTAATGATTATCATCATAACTTCTATCGTAATGATTATCATCATAACTTCTATCGTAATGATTATCAATATAAAGAATGGGTTGGCACGGTAGTATCAAAGGCAGGATAATGAATTTTATCAGAATTTAAACCTTGGATACCATAAGTATTATTATCAGTTCTTATTTCATTATTATAATTATTAATATCATAAATATTAGTTTGTGCTTTTTCTAATAATTCATTAGATATATAAGGCATTTCGATGCATCCATTAGAATATTTGATATAATGGTTTTGTATTTTATCTGTTTTTTCATTTGGTTCTGGTTTAGATTCGCCAAAACCTTCATTTTTATTTAATAATGGCTGATTTAAATCATTATTAGTATTTGTTTTATTTTTAATTAATTTTTGATAATATTTAAAATAAAGAACTAAAAATAATAATCCTAATAAGAAACCGGTTATTTCGTCAATTGCAAGAATGATTACTATTATTAATAATGCGATTATAAGTTGATTTACTTGTGTATGTAAAATTACAGGGATATCAACATCTACTATTATAATGACAATCAACCATATTAAAGCTAATATTCTCAAAATTGGAATTAACAACATTATTATAACCTTTATCTAATTTATAAATATATATAAAATTAATTTTAATTATATTTAAATGATGGTAGCCGAAACAACTTATTTGTCAAATAGAGGATATGCGATTCTTAAGACAGATAAAAATAAACAATTGATTAAAGAAATTAAAAAAGAATTGTCAGTATCTCCTGTAGTTATTCCAAATGGATCTTTTACAGTTCCTAAAGAATACCCAATTTATCTTGAAAGTGACAATAAGCTTTATATGCCTAAATGTTATGGATTAACAAAATTTGGCGCACCTTTAAATGACAATTTAAGCGAAGGTATTGACTGTCCCAATTTAATTTTTAGTGGAGTTTTGCGAGATGTTCAACAAATACCCATTGACAATTTCATTAAAGCTGCGACTAATAATGAGAAAATGGGAGGTATTATTAGTGTTCCTTGTGGATTTGGGAAAACAATTATGGCGATCTACGTTGCCTGTTATTTTAAAAAGAAAACGCTTTTTATTTCTCATAAAGACTTTTTAAATGAACAATTTGCAACAAGTGTAAAGGAATTTATACCAAATGCACGAATTGGAAAAATTAAACAATCAAAAATCGAAGTCAAAGATAAAGATATAGTAATTGCTACTCTTCAATCATTGGCTTTGAGAGAATATGATGAATCTATTTTTAAGGAATTTGGATTAGTGATTATTGATGAATGCCATCATATAGCATCTGAAGTTTTTTCAAGAGCATTTAAGAAAATGAATGTTCGCATAACTCTTGGTCTTTCAGCGACTTTAAATAGAAAAGATGGGTTACGAAAGGTTTTTGAATGGTATTTGGGAAAATCAATTTATGATTTTAAAGTTGATAAAAAATCGGCTGATATGATTGTTCAAATTCATCATTATTTTTCACCAGCAATTGAATATAGCCAAATCAAAACCTTTTATAATGGACAACCAAATATAATAGCATCTATTAATAATATTTGCAATTATAAACCAAGAACTTTATTAATTATTGAAATTTTAAAATCAATTTTAGAAAAAGAAAAAGATAGAAAGATTTTAATTTTATCAGAACGCAAAAATCAATTAAAAGAACTTGAAAATTTGATTATTGAAAATGAAATAGCTGATTATGGGTATTATGTGGGAGGAATGAAAATGGCTGATTTAGATATATCGGCAACTAAACAAATCATTCTCGCTACTTATCAAATGAGTAGTGAGGGTTTAAATATTCCCACCTTAAATACCCTAATTCTTGCGAGTCCTATCAGTGATATTCAACAATCAGTAGGGCGAATTTTGCGGGAAAAAAAGGAAAATAGGAAATATACACCATTAACAATTGATATTTATGATGATTTATCAGTTGTTAAAAATAAAGGTTATAAACGACTTAAATATTATAAATCAAATGGTTATATTATGAAAAATTATATGGAAACTTTGCCAATGTCAAATGAAAAATACGAAACTGAAGAAAATGATGACATTAAACCAGCAGAAAAACATAAACTTAATCTTTTCATTAATGATGATGATGATTAGAAAAATAAAAACTATCTATTATTTAGATATGGATAGTATATTCATTTTTATTACAATAATAATAGCAATAATACTATTATTACTTATAGTTAATCGTGATGTTAATCGTGATATTAATCAACAATCGAAAGCTACTAATAATCAACAATCAAAAGCCACTAATAATAAAACACAAATGAAATTATATGATGATGTTGTTGATATCAAAGGTTATAATAAAGAAAATACTTATTCACTTGTAGGTAATGAAGAAGATTATAAAGGAGTTGTTGAAGGTTATGAAAATGAATTGATTTATGAAAACACTCTTAAAAGCGGTGATTATACAAATCAATTTAAGGAAATAGATTTTAGCAAAATTCCGAAAACTAATAATCAGATTGGTTTTAATCCTCAACCAAGAGATAGTGATGAAATGAAATTACCTTTTGCAAATATAAATGTAAATTGTTTATAAATCATTGATTGTTTTTATATTTATAGAATTATTATTAATATCTATATATTGATATTTATTTGTTCCGAAAGCTCTCGAAATTCCAGTATCACAATAAACAATTTGTTGGTCTAAAATCGTAACTTGTGGAACTGCTGTATGACCTAAGAACATTAAGGAGACATTAAGTTGTTTAAATAATTCGCCGGTTTCATTAATATCATTTGAATGTCTATTCCATAAAATACCATTAGAACCGATTATAATAGAATCAAGAATTTCTTTATCTTCGAGTTTTATTTTACCAGTATTTAAATAATTTTCCCAAATCTTATTAATATAAAATATATCTTTATTATTTTTTCTTAAAATTTCTAAATGATTTTTATTAAATTTTGCGTGACAAAAAAGCAAATCTTTTATCTTTAATATCAGCGGCCTTTTTGCGAGTATTAAGGCAATTGACCCTTGAGGTTTAAATAAATTAGTTCTGATTTCTTCTTTTATATTTAAAGGTGAAACATAAGAAAAATCACCAATTACATTCATAAGTTCATGATTTCCTATGAGTGAAATACAGCGACCACCTTTTACTCTTGCTATATTATCTAAATGTTCAGTAAAATAAATCATTTCATAATCATTCAAAACCTCCCAATTTTCATTAGTGCTTCTATTAAGACTATCGACTTGATCGCCCAATTGAACTATAATTGTATTTGATGGTTCAGCAATCCATTCAAAATTATTATTAATAATAGACGCATCTATTAAAATTGATTTGAAACGCTTTATATCACCGTGAATATCTCCAATAATAATTAAACGATTGATATCATTATTATTTAACTCAAAAATATTTGAATTATACATTATATTAATAATAATAATTTAAATTGTATTAAAATAATTCAATTTATAAAAATAATGAGTTTATTTATATTTATAAAAATTGTCGAACAAGATGCACATCATCGATCGCAACGAGTTTCCTATTAATATCAACTTCGCAATTTCCGAACTTCAGAGGTCTAACTTCTGGAGGGTGATTGAGCGAAAGCGAGATTATGCAATTTTCAAGGCAAAACATAGTTATATTGTTGTGATTATTAGGGAGCGAAATTACTTTCTTGAGAAATTTAGGTCACTCAAAGACGCTATACCATTCGTTTATGGTATGCTTATCTGAGTGATTTGAAATCAAAAAGAAAAACAGAAAGAAATTTTTGTTTTTTAATAATAATAATAATAATAATAAAAATAATAATTATAAACTATTGATAAACCAGCAAGAATTTACCATTTTTGAGAAATTATTAAAAGTTGATGTCGTATTTTTGGCAAGATGATAAGTATTTTCTTCGTGTTTATTTTTGTTTAAATTAAAATTATAAATGAAATCTTTAATAACAATTAAGTTTTTATTATCATTCAAATGTTTGAGTTTTAATTCAATATTGCTTATATCATTTACATTAAATAATTTATTTTTATCTTCCAATGAAATCTTTTTATTTAATTTAAAAATGACTACATTATTTTTCAAATATAAAACTTTAGAAGGTATAAACAAACATAAGTTTTTATTATAATAAAGTTTCATATTTGCTTAATTATTATTTTTTAAACTTTTAAATAAATAATTTTGTATTGTTTTTTTTAATTATAATAAATAAATGATTTATCTTAATACAATTGAATATTGACCAATTATGGAAAAACGCCGTGAATTGAGCAAATATAACATCTTCGTCCAGCAGATGATGCCGATGTTGTGCGAATTGGAGCGAGAGAAACCGAAGGAATTGAGGCGCCGTCCTTGTCAATTGATGAAAGTCATTGGTGAGTTATGGCAAATCAGGAAGAGAGATAATATCAACATTTCAGCTGAACATTTCAATCTTCTAATGAAATTTGCATCATCTGTTGTTTGATTTTCAAAGATCAATGATTTCGTGACAAAAGCCCCACTTTTTGGCTTTTTCTGAATCGACAATAAGAAAGCGACGATTAATCATTTTAATATCTTCGATATTCATTTTTGTTTTTTTCTTTAAAATAGTTTTTATTACTGTCATTAACATCTTTGTATTTTTAAGATTATCATCTATTAAAATGCTATTATTCATATTATAAAAATAAATAAGATTGCATATTATAAAAGTATGTCTGTACATATAAATCTTATCGGCAAATAATAATGGTATTAAATTATCAATGCTTATTGGTGTATCAATCACCGCAAATTTTAAGTTATTGATTCCGGCAATTCGCGGAATGACATTTAAAGTCTTAAATATATTTTTTTCATTTAAGATATCAGTTGAAGTTATTTTAATTTCATTGCTTGCATTGCTTGCATCAGTCTCTTTTTTTTTCTTTTTATTTATATCACAAGTTTTATGAATTGGATAAATGATATAAGGAGTTTTCAAATGTGAAACATTCGATGTCATTATAGATAAATCTATGTTACTTGTGAATGAATCGCAAGATAATGGTAAATGAATAACTTGTTTATAATCATTTAATAAATTTGATATATTAACTTTAGGAATTTCTGAATAATTATTTTTATAATCAATTACTCTATCAACAACTCCTTTTGATAAGCAAGTTTTATAATCAAGAAAAAGATTATGTTGAAGCAATGACATCAATTCATCTTGTGAATATTTCGTTTTCTTTAAATACATATCAATAATAATATTAAAAAAGTTATCAATTTCTTTTATTGAATTTACAAAAAATTCTCGTTTATCATTTATAAAACCTGAGATTGAATATTCGTGTAATAAACAATAACCATATTTATTCATAATTCTATATGGACTGCTTACTGATAAAAAGGTTGCGGCACTGCAACTATAATTATCAATCATCGTAGCAATTGGCATCTTACTTGTTTTAAAAATAGTTAAGAAACGCAAACCAGCTTTTAAGTGACCTCCAAATGAACAAATATGAATTAAAATTGGTTTTGGATTCTCCATTTCATTTGCAGATTTTACTTTTGAAATTAATTCATCAATTGATTTATCATTTACGGGCGAAGAGAAATAAACATGAGTTAATTTATCTGAATAAAAATCTTTATCGTTTAAATTTGCGAAAAAATTATCCATTCTTCTTATTATTAAATCTAAAATATATTTAAAGATTATTTATATTTACTTTAAATATCCTAATAAGAATATGTCAAAAGAAGATTGTGTTGGTATTGGTATTGATCTCGGAACTACCACAAGTTGCGTCGCTGTTTGGATTGGTGATCGTGTTGAAGTAATTCCTGACCATCAGACCGGATCAAGAATTATTCCTTCTTATGTTTCATTTACTGATGAAGAAAAATTAGTAGGTGATGCATCAAAGAATGTTTCGACTATGTATCCAAAATCAACTCTTTATGACATCAAGCGTCTTATTGGTCGCAAATATGACGATTCACACGTTCAAGCTGATAAAAAGCTATGGTCTTTTAATGTAAAAGCTGATGATAATAATAAACCAGTTATTAATGTTGATTATAAGGGAGAAAATAAGAATTTCTATCCTGAAGAGATTTCAGCGATGGTTCTTTCTCGTCTTAAGGAAACAGCCGAGGCTTATTTGGGACATCCTGTTAAAAAGGCAGTTGTGACAGTTCCCGCGTATTTCAATGATAGCCAACGTCAAGCAACTAAAGACGCTTGTGTTATTAGTGGTATGGAATGTCTGCGAATTATTAATGAACCAACAGCTGCAGCAATTGCTTATGGTCTTGATAAGAAGTCTGAAAAAGAAACTACTATTCTTATCTTTGACGAAGGCGGTGGCACTCATGACCTTTCAGTTCTTTCACTTGACGGTGGAATTTTTGAGGTAAAAGCGACAGCGGGCGATACTCATCTTGGAGGTTCTGACATTGACAATCTAATTGTTGATTATCTTTGTGATGATATTAAGAAGAAACATAAGAAAGATGTTAAGGAAAATCCAAAGGCTCTTAAACGTCTAAATATTGCTGCGGAGAGAGCAAAAAAGAATCTTTCATCATCTACAACAACTACTATTGAAGTTGAGTCACTCATTGATGGTATTGATTATTCAACAACTCTAAGCAAAGCTAAATTTGAACAATTGGCTGATAGTTTCTTTAATAAGTCAATGGAACCAATTTCAAAAGTTCTAAGTGATGCTAAAGTTTCAAAGAGTGATATTGATGAAATTGTATTGGTTGGTGGAACTACTCGTATTCCTAAAATTCAAGAACTTCTAAGCAATTATTTTAATGGCAAGTCTTTGAATAAGAGTTTGAACCCTGATGAAGCGGTTGCAATTGGTGCAGCTATTCAATGTGCTATTCTCACTGGTCAGGGAAATTCAAAGACAAATGAATTACTTCTTTTGGATGTTACTCCACTTTCACTTGGAATTGAGACATCAGGAGGAGTAATGACAAATATCATTGATAGAAATACTACAATTCCTACAAAGAAATCACAAACATTTTCAACTTATTCAGATAATCAGCCAGGTGTTGATATCAAGATTTTTGAAGGTGAAAGACAATTTGTCAAAGATAATAATCTCCTTGGTTCATTTAATTTGAGTGGTATTCCTCCAATGCCAAGAGGACAACCAAAGATTACCATTGATTTATCAGTTGATGTTAATGGTATTCTTGAAGTGACTGCTAAAGAAGAAAGCACAGGTAAGACAAATAATATTAAAATTACTAATGATAAGGGGCGATTGTCTAAAGAACAAATTGAAGATATGGTTAAGGCTGCTGAGAAATTTAAAGATGAAGATATGAAAATGAAGGCGGTTGTAGAGGCAAGAAATGACCTTGAAAATTATCTTTATGGAGTTAAAAATAGTATTGCGACTAAGGCTGAAGGAGCACCTCCTAATTTCGATGAAGTCAAAGCAGAAATTGACCCAGTCGTCGAAGAAGGTATGAAATGGTTTGAAGAAAATCCAAAAGAAACAGCTGAAGTTTATAAAAATAAGCAAAAGGAATATACAGATAAGATTCAACCACTTCTAATGAAACTTCAAGGAGCACCTCAGGGAATGCCGCAAGGAATGCAAATGCCACCCGATTTTGACCCCTCAAAAATGCCAACACAACCTGAAGAAACTGACGAAAAAGAAGAATTAGATTAAAATTATTATTATCATTTATTTTTTCAAGTATTTATTTAAAAATATATTATTTATATAGAAAAATGGAGTATCACCCCCCCTTATTCAATTGATATACAAAATAAATTAAAAAATTTATTATATTATTTAACACATATATTATATACAATATATAATGATTATATTGAAAAAGCTAATGATGTAGATAAACGTAATTATATATCAGAAAAATTTAGTTATATTAAATGTATATATGATTTATTATTATCTCTAACTAATAATAATTACTTTCAAATTAAAGTTTTATTATTTAGAATAATTATTAATGACTATGATACTAAAATTAAAAACATTACAGATATGAAACAAATAGATCAAACACTGTATAATTATTTAAATTCATATATCGAAGATATTCATCATTATATAAATAGCTATCCTAATGAAAAATTATCAAGAGAAATAAATAATTTTAGAACATTAAAAACAGAACAAAATTATATATACAAAGTTTTTAATTATAACAAATTATTTAAATTATTAAATTTTTATAGTAATGATAAAACTACTGAAGAAGATATTTTAAATGTATTTTTATTTAATATAGATAAAATAGATCTTTATTTAGATAAAGAAAATAAAATTAATGGTGATGATGATTTAATAAAAATATTATTTGAAGACACTTCAATAATAAAAGTTTTAGAAGAATTGATTAAAAATTTTTTTAATACTTTTTTAAAACAAGAAAAATTAGAAAAATTGGAATTAAACAATTTTTTAAGGTTTATTGATATAAAGTTTCAAGCAAATATAAATCAAATTCAATATGGACAAGAAATATGTATTTCAAGCAAAGGAATATATTCAGGTAAAGTTTTAGGAAACTTTTTAGGAAAAAAACAAAAAAATTTACTTTTTATGGTGGTTTTTATGATCAATCAACAATTGAAGATAAAATTGATACATTATTTAGATTAAAAATATATCCAGAAATTGAAAGAGTAAAAAGAGGATTTAATGAAGTAACTGCTATTCGAATACTTTTATTATATATAAGTAATAAAAATTTAAATGATTTAGATCAGTATTTTATCAATAACATATCACAACCACCAAAAGGAGGTTATAAAAGGACTAAACGACAATTGAAGAAGTATTAACGATTACCTAATAAATTGATTTAAACTTATTGATTATATAGAATAAACAAAAATGAAATATTATATTATTAAATATGCATCAATAAATGCTGGTATTTATATTTTAAATTCTATTTTGACATATTTTTTTACTTATGTAGTTGTTTTACATCTATTATGTTTTATTACAGTAATTGTAATTGTTGATGCGTTTCATCTTCAATATCAATTTAATTTATTAGAGTTAAAATATAATGATTTAAATAATAAGAATTTAATTGAATATGATTTAATTTCAATTAAAAATAAAATAGATACATTATTAACAACTGATAATAAGACTAATGAAAATCATATTATAAATATTGATATAAAAGATAGTGATTTTAATTATAAATCAGCAAAGAAGGCTCTCGGATGTTCTAAAAGTCTTTCTTTTGTTAGAAGGTCGCCAAAGAAAGATGAAGAAGTATCACCAATAACTGTTCAACATATTGGCGAAGTTATCAATTATATAAAATAAAAAAGTAATAATACTATAATATTTCATATTATAGTATTATTAAATATGCCGGAATAAATATCGGCGTATATTTCATTAGCTCTGCTATGTCAAATATAATAAACTCAAAAATAACCATACATTTGATAAGTTTTCTAATAATAATCGTTTTAATAGATGCATTAAATTTATTAGATGAATATAAATTATTAGAAATAAAATATAATGATTCGCAAAAAATACAAATCAAATTAACAAATGATTTAAAAGAAATTAATTTTAAATTTGATATATTCTTATCCAAAATTAAAAATAAAAAAGATTATAATATTAATGTCCAATATAAAGATGCAAATAAACCAAAAGATGATTTAAACAGCTTTTGTCTGTTTAAATCTAATAGTTTTACATTTAAGAATAAAAAAACAATATTCTAAATGTCATTATTTATATAATATGAATTGCGTAATTCCGGCAAATTATAATTTAAATATTTATGATTTATTCAATGATCCTAATATAATTGAATGTACATCAATATATAAATCCAAAATCTATACTTTTTCTAATTTTTCCTTATATACAAATAGAAAAAATATAATTTATCAAATATCTTCAAGTGTTTGTCTCGAATATTTATTAGATATACTGCACACTAAAGAAAATCTCATTATTAAAAAGATTTATTATTTCTTAATTATTAAAAATTTAATAAAAAAGAAAAGTTATATTAAAAATGAAAGTTTATTCGCAATTTGTTATTGTGGTTATACTGAATATTATGATGTCTATTTAAGGACTCGTGATTATCGCATTTCTAATAATAATGAAATTATAATAACCGAATATATAGATTATAATATTTGCTTAATTTTAATTAATAGAACTTTAAATAAATCATTCATTTGTATAATTGACCGAAACTGTTTAATAAGTAATTTATGTGAAATTATTGATAATTCGAAGTTATATAATAATAGCAGATATGAAAATATTGACATTATTTTAATAGGCTGTCATATAGATAAAGTTGATATTCTTATTCATATTTATATAGTATTGAAAGAATTAAAATTATCGAAATATATAACAAAAACTTATTTATTTTATAATAAATCATTGAAAAGTATTAAATTTAACACATTTAATTCAACACATTTAATTCAACAATAGAAAAAATAAGATATTATTCAAATATTAAATTACCACCTAAAAGAGATATAACTACTTATCAATCTTATTTAAATTTAATGAGATACTAATGAGGTACCAATAAAAGACCAAAAGTATGGTCTTTTTTTCCACCACAACAGGGTCAGTGTAGCGAATGGTAGAACTCCATGGCGTCAATAATGTTATCAAACGACTTGAAAACAAGTTTAACCAGAGACCAATCGGATATACATCCCCTGTCGTAGTGAAGAGTGGCGAAGGTGTCGTCACTGTTTGCAACCAACATTCTATGATCAGCCGAAGAGATGAGAATATACTCACCTTTTAGCTGTTGCATAATCAGGGTTGTGGGCAGTGACTTGTTCTCAGACAAATCGCAAGCAATATCACGAACGAACGACGCAGTTTCAACTGAAATCATTTTTGGCTTTCGCAATTATTTCATTAATTGCAAGAAATCAGTTTTTAAATAAAATGATTTAAATTAATACAAATTTATTTTTATAATAAAAAGACCAAAAATATGATCTTTTTTGTGTGCATCTCAGCAATCCTCACGCCGAATTGTAAATCTCGAGTGCCTCCTCAACACTTTTGACAGATGTTATGTCGATGCGGGAAGACGACCAGTCCAGATGATAACTGATGAGATACACAACGATGAACGACTCCTCGAACGCAAGAAGCATCGCATTGTCACAAGCGTGAATAACATGAATGTCATCATACAAATGAAACGCAATCTTCTCAAGCGGTAATCCCTTGAAATCGCTCAAATCAACCCCAACCAAATGAACATTGGAATAGCCCTCATAGGCAAGCTCCGCAATCGTGTCGATAATAGCTTCGGTCATAGCGTTGTGTGGCTTTCGCAATTATTTTAATTAACTCAAAGAAATCAATTTTTAAATAAAATGATATAAATTAATACAAATATATAAATTAAATTGATGAATAAAAATTTGTTATCATTTAATCACGATAACTTTGATGATATTGGATTAGAATTATTTAAATTATCAATATCGATGACTTATGCACATAAGACAAATAGAATATTGGCATTAAATAATGACAATTATTTAAATGTTTATGATGTATTTATTAAATCTAATTATATTAAAGCTGACTTAAAATTTGCAAATCATTTAAGAATTGAAATTAATGATGATTGCAATGAATCGAGCGATAATTTATTTATTGATTTTGCGAATTTTGATAAATTTAAATATAAATTGATTTCATCAAATATCAGAACTTATTTAACATTATTAATTACAAATAATACCAGATTTATTAATGTTATTTATAATAAAATTAATGAAATTATGAATTATTTCAGTGATTATGATATTCAAAATTATGTTTGTTGTAATATAACAAAGAAAACTTATAATAATAACTTTTATGAAAAGGCTTATTATCGACATTTCAATAATAAAAAATTGATTATAAGAGTTGATGACATTGAATGGGCTAAAAAATCAATTGAATTCATTGATAATTCATTTATCTATTTCATTGATGCTTCAATAACTGCAAATAAATATTCTGATTTTATTGTCTTAGCAAATTTTTATAATTATATAATTGATTATAATTATTATTCGTGGTGGATTGCTTATTTATCGCAAGTAGAAAAAAAAGTTATTGTTCCCAATAACAATTATGATTTCTATTTATCTGAATGGATCAAGCAATCATAATTAAATGATTTTATAGAACAAGGCAGCTGAATCATCATTCTCATATTTTACTAAATTAAGAATTGTTTCTTCCGCTTGAATTTCTAAATCTTCATATTCGCGATCATCGTCAAATGAAATGATTATATAAGTATCATCAATATAAATCAATGCTTTCCGATTAGAAATGCTGATGATATCGAACTTATCCTTAAATAATCCTTCAAAAACTGATATGAATGATTTATATAAATCTTGAGGTTTATAATTAGCTAACTTGACTGTATAATAATCAAATAAGTCATTATTTTTGAATTCAATGATATTGTCATAGATAGTATCAAATGTAATGGTTACCGGAGTATTATAAGTATGCATCTTTGTTTTTTATTTATAATTATTTTAATCATTTTTTTTATAATAATAGATTTAAAGGAATAAGATTATAATATGATTATAATGTTTGCCGATATTCGCCGATTTGTGAATCTAATGGTTGATAATTGCTATGTATTGACTAATCAATATAATGATACGACACCTTATGATCTTGAAAAGAATGAGGGAACTAATACAAAACCCGATTATTATAATGAACCAAATGTTTGCCTAAGTTCCATTGTGACAGATGCTTAAGGATTTATTATTTTTATTATAAGTATGAACGAACATATTGATAATTTATTTTTCAAAAATAAAAAAGATATTTCTGAAAAAGAAAAAGAAGAAATAAATAATTTGATATTAGAATCTTTTTCAAAATCTCGATTCAAATATTATGATACTTGTGTTTATTATAAATATGATAATAAAATTATTGCATTTGCTGGTCTTTATTTCATTGATAAATATTTATCAATAAACCAATTATGTGTTAATCGAAATTATAGGACTTGTGGCATCGCAACCTTATTATTAGAATTTATTAGAATGATTTATAAACATATACCAATTATTTTATATATCAATAAAAATAATAAAAATAGTGAATATCTCTTTAATTTCTATTCTAAAAGAGGATTTAAGGAAATTGATTATTTGCAAACACTCAATTTGAATTATAATAAAGATATTGAATATTTACTCATCAATTATTAGTGGATCCAAAACCGCCTTCATTTCTCTTTGTAGTTTCAAACGAATCATTTGAAACCTCTTTCATTGAAACATAAGCCTGTTTTCTAAAAATTAATTGGCAACATTTGAAAGGAAATTCAATTTCTGCCGCCTCACTTGCGACTTTTGTCAATGCAATCATTAGATTTCCGCGATAACTATTATCAATAATACCAATATTATTTGATAACATATAGCCTGATTTACTAATTGAACTTCGAGGCACAATTTCCGCATAATATCCAAATTCAACTTGAATTTTAATTCCGGTATCATATAAAGCAGTAGTTGAATTAAAATCTTTAATTTTCTTAATAATACTCAAATCATAACCGACATCACTCCAATTAGTCTTTGATGGAACAACAGCATTTTCATCAGAACTGATGAAAGAACATTGAGGGATTAGATTTGTATAATTTGCAACTTGAATTGAATAAGAATCATCGATATTTGAATATAAGAAACCTAAGAAATCAACAGAACTGCAACCCAATTTAAAGATAATTTTACTGGGAAGTCTAATATAAGGAATATTTACATAATCAAAAATTTGAGTTACCAAATCATCATTAAAAATCATTGGTCTAATTAAAATCAAATCATTATTATTGGAATTATTCAAATTCATTAAATGCGAATATTCATAAAGACCTCGCAAAAATGCTTTCTTCTGATCATTTGTAAATGAAGAGAGATTATTAAGACTTGCTACGATGTCATTAAAATCTTTTTCATCGTGAAGTGTCATTGATAGTTTTTCTTCATTATTCAAACCAGCAGTGGCAAATGCGATATCGTCATCTTCTTCTTCGGCTTCCTCATCATCATCATCTTTATTAGTTTTAACATCATAGATAATATCAACAACATTTTTAAAAAGATTTAGAACTTTCTTATCTCCTTCTTTATCGACATTAGTCAATTCATAAGAATAATCGGAAAATGAAGATTTAGAACCACCGATATTTAAGAAAAAACCGAGACAATAAGCCTTTTCAGTTGTATCAATTGTTTTTAAATAAGAAGTTTTAGCTGACATTTTTTAATATAATTATTATAATTATTAAATTCTTAAATGATTATCAATGGATTATAAAGGACTGTCAGTTATAGTCATTCCGCAATATTCAACATTATTCAACTTAAAATCTTGTTTTTTATAAATACCTATATTTATTGATTCTTCTAAAATCCATTTGAAATTTGACCAAAATTCAGGAGTATGTCCAATACTTTCAGTGCAAATGTGTGCTAATTCGTGGAGAACTACAAACATCATCGTGTTCAAATCCATTAATTTATTATTTGTTCGCAAACATAAGACGATCTGTTCGCCTTTATTAATAGAATAACTCGTATAATTAGGATCATCAATTCCTTCTCTGATATTATCAGGTCTGAAATTAGCAGCCATTCTTTTACTTCTTGCTTCATTTGGATAACTCTTTACAATATGTTTAACAACTGTCTCCAAGTTTCCTCGAATTTTAGCAATCAAATCAGCAGCTTCTTGTGAATCATCTTTTATTTGAACCTCATAATTCCTATTATCAATTGTTGAAACAATCTTTTCAATTTTGCTATAATAATGATATTGATATAAAAGATAAATAAACGCAATACTAATGATTATTATGATGAATCCTTGAAAACTTATATTCATTCTATAAAAAAGACAATAAAAACAAAAATAAAAAATGATATTTGATTAAATATAAAAGTTAAATCAAATTAAATAAATACAATGAATAGTTTTCCTAGAAATGATATCGATGACCTAAAAGATAATAAAACTGATATTATTTATCAAATTACTGATTGGTTTATACCTGAAAGTGATAAAAATAAGGAAGATTTTGAAACTGATGAAAATTATACTATTTATATTTATGGAACTAATAATGAAGGAATTACAATTTGCACAAAAGTTATTAATTTTAAACCATTCTTCTATGTTAAACCTCCTGAATCTTGGGAATGTTTAGATATGAAAAAGTTTAATAATAAAATGAAGAACTTTGAAAATAAATTGCGTCAAGATTCATATCAATGTAAATTTAAGGGCGGTAAAACTTATAATAAAAAGATTATAAATGATAATAATCAAAGTCATTTTCATAAAATTGAATGTGTAGAAAAAAAGGATTTTTGGGGATTTAGTAATAATCAAAATTTTAAATTTCTTAAAGTTATTGTTAAATCTCTTTCTATGTATAATAATCTTAAATATTTCTTTCAATCTGATGAAATTATTAAAGAAGGTTTTAAATTATATGAAAGTAATATTGATCCATTCTTGCGATTTATCCATCTTAAAGAAATTAAACCTTGTGGTTGGATTAAAGTTAATAATTATTCTTTAGAAGATATACCAGATACTATATGTAATTGGAATATTACTGCTGATTGGAATGATATTCAAGCAATGAATATTAATAAAATTGCACCTTTACTTATCGCATCTTTTGATATAGAATGTACAAGCTCTCACGGAGATTTCCCAGTAGCTATTAAAAATTATAAGAAATTAGCACAAGATTTATGTTATTTATCTAAATTAAATTTGGATGATGAAAAATTATGTGATTATATTTATAATGCATATTCAAATGATGTAATATTTACACCTAATTTTAAAATTAATCGTCTTTATTCTAAAAATCCTATTGATAGTAAAGTTAAAGAAATTCTCAAAACTAATGAAGCATCTATTAGATTTCTATTAAATAAAGTTAAAAATACAGATATTAATGTAAATGATGATGAAGATGACGATGATGGCGAAGATGAAATTGAAAATTCTAAAAAACTAACAAGTAAGGAATATAATGATATTGAAGATGCTTTAAATAGTAAATTGAGTGAAATATTACCTGCATTAGAAGGTGATAAGATTATTCAAATTGGAACAACAATTCATACATTCGGTAGTGATGATATTATTTATAAAAATATTATTACTCTTGATACTTGTGATGAAATATCAGATGTTGATGTTAAAAGTTGTAAAACTGAAGCTGAATTATTAATCTCTTGGAAGCGTCTAATGTCTAAATTAAATCCTGATATAATTATTGGATATAATATTTGGGGTTTTGATATTGAATACATTTGGGACAGAACTGTAGAATTAGGGATTAATAAACCATTTAAAATGGGTTTGGGACGAATCATTAACAGAAATTGCAATCTTGTTGAACAAAAGCTTTCATCATCAGCTTTAGGTGATAATATCTTTAAGTTATTTGATACTGATGGTGTTGTTTATATCGATTTATTTAAAGTCATTCAAAAAGATTTTAAGTTAGATAGTTATAAATTAGATAATGTTGCATCTATTTATATTGGCGAGAATAAGGATGATTTGAAACCTAATGAAATTTTTAAGAAATTTAAGGGAACTTCTGCTGATAGATGTGTAATTGCTAAATATTGCATTCAGGATTGTATCCTTGTTAATAAACTTTTACATAAATTAAAAATTCTTGAAAATAATATTGGAATGGGTAATGTATGTTTAGTTCCTTTAAATTACCTTTTCCGTAGAGGTCAGGGAATCAAGATATTTTCATTAGTTGCTAATGAATGTATGAAAAAGGATTATTTAATTCCTGTTATTAAAAATTTCATATCTGATGAAGATGTAGAAGGTTATGAAGGTGCTATCGTTCTTAAACCTAAAGAGGGTATTTACTTAGATGAACCTATTGTAGTATTTGATTATGGTTCATTATATCCATCATCTATGATTTCTAAAAATTTATCACACGATACTTATATATTTGATGAGAAATATAAGGAATTAAAAGATGATAATGTTGAAATTATTAAAGTTAGTTATGATTTATATGAAGGAAAAGGAGATAAGAAAGTAAAATCTGGAATTAAAGATTGTTATTTTGCCAAATATAAAGATGGACGAAAAGGAGTTATTCCTGATATTCTTGAAATGTTATTAAATGAACGCAATAATACTAGAAAGAAAATTGAATATAAAACAGTTATTACTAATGATGGAAGAGAATTTAGCGGATTTTTACAAGAAAACGAAAATGAAATTATAGTAATTGATGTAGAATTAAATGTAAAAACTATAATTTCAAAAAAAGAAGTTAAAAATACTAAAGCTACTTATAATAAATTTGAATGTGCTGTATTTGATGCACTTCAAAATGCTTATAAGGTGACAGCAAATTCTCTTTATGGACAAATTGGAGCTCGAACATCTCCAATTTATTTGAAAGATATTGCTGCATGCACTACTTCGACTGGTAGAGAAATGATTATGTTAGCAAAAAAGTTTGTTGAAGAAAATTATGAAACTAATGTAATTTATGGTGATAGCGTAATGCCTTATACACCTATTACTTATAAAATTGATGATAAAATTAATGTTAGCACATTTGAAAAATTAGAAGGTGAATGGTTTGAATATAATAATTTTAAACCACTTGATAATGACAGATTTAATAAAGAACAATTTATTCCAAATAATATGTTAGTTTGGACTGGTAATGAATGGAGTAAAGTTAATAAAATTATCAGACATAAAACTATTAAAAAAATTTATAGAGTATTAACTCATACTGGATTAGTTGATGTAACAGAAGATCATAGTTTATTAGATGAAAAATCACAAATAATTAAACCGGTAGATTGTGTTATAGGTCAAGAATTATTACATTCAAAACCTGATATTACAATTGGAAGTAATAATATTGATGAAGAACAAGCTTATATTTATGGTGTATTTGTGGGTGATGGCTCTTGTGGAAGTTATAAATATAAAGATAGAATTAAATATACTTGGGCTATAAATAATAAAGATATTGCTTTATTAGAAAAATGCAAAGATATATTAGAAAGAATTGAAAAAATACCATTTAAAATAATTGATACAATTAACTCATCAAATGTTTATAAATTAATTCCATTTGATGGTGGATATAATAGTATCAAAAAATTAGTTTTAAAATATAGAGAAAATTGTTATTTAGAAAAATCAAAAATAGTTCCAAATGAAATATTGAATAGCAATATTAATGTTTTGAAAAATTTTAGATTGGGATTACATGATACTGATGGTAACAGAAATGGAAGTTTAAGAATTGATACAAAAAATCAAGTTACAGCTCAATCGTATTGTTTGCTGTTTCAATTATTAGGTTATAATGTTTCAGTTAATACCAGAAGTGATAAACCAAATATTTATAGATTAAATTATACATTTAAAAAACAAAGAGTTAATTCAATCGCAATTAAAAAAATAGATTTATTACATAATAATTATAATGGTTATGTATATGATATTGAAACAGAAAAAGGCGTATTTCATGGAGGAATTGGAAATATTATATTAAAAAATACTGATTCTATTTTCTGTAAATTTAGAATTAAAGATGAAAATGGTTTAGAAATAACCGGAAAAGATGCATTACCACAAGCGATTAAGATTGGTGAAGAAGTTGAAGCAAAAATTAAAAAGTTTCTTCCCTATCCTCAAAAATTGAATTATGAAAAATGCTTATTTCCATTCATCCTCTTTTCCAAAAAGCGATATGTGGGTAATTTATATGAAAAAGATCCTAACGCAAAACCCAAGCAAAAGTCTATGGGAATTGTGCTTAAAAGAAGAGACAATGCAAATATAGTTAAAAAGGTATTTGGAGGTCTTATAGATATCATTTTAAATAAACACGATTTGAATCTTTCAATTAAATTCTTAAGAGATGAATTAAAAGATTTAGTCGAAGGTAAGACAGATAAAAAAGATTTGATTCTATCAAAAACTTTAAGAGGGTTTTATAAAGACCCAACGAGAATAGCTCATAAGGTTTTGGCGGATAGAATAGCGGTCAGAGATCCCGGAAATAAACCGGCGGCAAATGACAGAATTCAATATATTTATATTAAAAATAAAGATGCTAAACTTCAGGGTGATAAAATAGAAACGCCTGAATTTATTGAAAGTAATCAATTAGAACCAGATTATCTTCATTATATCACTAATCAAATTATGAAACCGGTTTTACAATTATATGTATTATGTTTGCAAGAATTAGATATTTATTCGCAAGAACCTGATTATTGGATGAAAATAGAGGAAGAATTGAAATTAAAAGAAATGTATAAAGACGATACAAGAAGAAGTAATCGTCTCGCTAATCTTAAATTATTGAAAGTTCAAGAACTATTATTTGACGAATTCATTTGTAAATTGAAAGAACCTAAGATTTCGAAAAGAGCAATTAGTAAAACAACAAAAGAACCAGTGAAAGAACGAAAAAGTAAAGTAGCAATTATTAATGATGATGATGTAATAGGTGGAGGAGGAATTATTAAAGGAGATATTCGAATTACTGAAAGTAAGGCAAATAAAACAATTAATTATAAAGCAAAGTTTGGTAAAGAAATAATTGAAGGTGAAAACCCCATTGAAGGTAATACTAAAGAAAAAATGCTTAAACAATTACTATCAGATATTTATGATAAATATCCAGATAAAATATTCGAATTCAAAGTTAATTTTAAGGCATTTATTAAAGATTATAATTATTTTAAGGTAAGATATAATAATTTATCTCAACAAGTAGCAACAAGTGCAAAACTTAGTATAAGTGAAATTAAAGAACAAAATTCATTAATTAATAATATTATCTTTATCAAAATTAAAAATAATATAAATCTTGTTGAATAATAAAAAGAAATTATAATGGGTGGTGGTGGAAGTTCTGCAAGATATGCTGACGCAAGACCAACAGAACCAGCAAATACTTCAATGAATACCCACGGTTTAGTTGATAATTTTTCTAATTATGATAATTACAATAATTATGATAATTATATAATTATTATTAAAGAAATTATTATATTTTTATTTATTATAATGCTTTTAATTTTATTAATTATTTTGCTTTTTAAATGTAGAAAGAAGAAATAAAAAAGTATATAAGGATAAGTTATTATTAATATTCAAATAAAAGAAATGTAACAAATAAATTATTTTCTAAACTTATAATAAAAAGAAATACAAAAATTAAAGTAGATTATGTTAAAAATTATTTGACATAATCTACATTGGGACTATAGTTTAGTGGTTTAAAAATGCGGATCTTATTAATCTGAGTCATGGGTTCGATTCCCATTAGTCCTATTTTTATTTTTTTAAAAATTATTAATATAATAATTATCTTTTACATATATAATATATTCAATTTTATTTACATAATAATTCGTTTTCCTCTTTTAGTGAAAATATATAATTCAAATTTATAACCAGCATCTAAACAAGCTTTTTCTTTTAATTTTATTTCATCAATTGCTTTATTATAAGTCCAAGTTGATTTAACTTCATATATTGTATTATTTTTAGGAATATAAACATCACAATAATATCTTCTTATTTTATCATTCATTAAATACCATATTTCAGGAACTTTATTTCTATCTACTAAAATATCATTTATTGCATAACCATCATTTGCTAAAAATTTTAATAAATAAGGTTCATAACCTTGAACTTTAATAATACTACCACAAGGAAAGACAAATTCTTTTAGATTATAAGCATTCTTTCCTGATTTTTCGGCAATCTTTGCATTTTGAATTGCATTTTTAACACCATATCGTTCTAAACAAGTTTTTTCTCTTTTAATTATAGATTCTTCAGTTTGTGGAATATAATTAACACCATAACGTTGAAAACAAGTATTTGCCGTTTTATTTTTAATTTCTTCAGTTTTCATAGGATTTTTATTACCATACCTTTCTAAACAAGTTTTTTCTTTCTTTTCTATTATTTCTTTTGTTCTTAGATGGCATTCATTACCATATTTAGTTAAACAAGTTTTTTTGCCTTTATCTCTAATATTTTCACATTGTAATGCATATTCTTTACCATATTTTTCTAAACAAGTTTTTCTACTTTTATTTTGAATTTTTTCTAATTTAATTGGTGATTCAGTACCGTATTTATCTAAACAAGTTTTTCTTGCTTTATCTTTTATATTTTCACATTGAAATACATGTTATTTACCATATTTTTCTAAACAAGTTTTTTTGATTTTCTCTTGTTTATTATTATTAGTGCATTTTTTGCAGAATCCACCGCCAAATTTTCTTAAAGAAATCATACATTTAATATGAGTAATTCCGCAATTACATATAAATTCAACATTAGAATTTTTATTAGTATTTCCAATTTTATCTAAATCAATTTTACAATTATCTCTTTCAATTATAAATTATAAAAACTCTTTATTATATCTAAATTCACTTTTTGCCATAACCTAAAAAGAAAAATTTAAATAAAAGAAAATCATTTTTTATTATAGCAAGAAAGATTATAAAATGTATCTTTTGGTTTATAAGCAGCATAGATGCTACCTTTTAATGTATTATTTCCGGGTCTTTCCTGATATGAAGGCATGTGATGTGGTGCATAAAAATTAGCACTATAAGTTACTGTATCTGGTTCAACGACTGTTTTTTTAATTATATCACTTTTATTAAAAGGGCTTGCATTTTCCGCAATTGAAGATTTATTCATTTCTATTATTATATAAAGAGATTTATATAAATAATAATTAATTATGAGTTTTATTGAAGACGGACTGACAAATGAGGCAATTGTCGAAGTAATTAAGAATATTATTAAGAGAAAAGACGAAGATGATATCAAACAGCTTAATGAATTTGAGAAATACACAAAACTAAAGACTGAATTTGAATTATTTGAAACAAGATATCCGATGTTATTTGAAATGACAACTCGAGATGGTAATTTTGACTGGGATGCTCTTAATTATTTTCTAATGATGAGAACACGAATTATTGAAAAAAAGATGACAAGCGAAGAAGCATCAGTAAAAGTTGGTAAAGAATGGTTTGATAAATTCGTTGATGTAAATAAACTTAATGAATATAAAAGCAATAAAAAACAAAAAAAATAAGAATACTCAGAAAAATTTATTTATAATCTATATCTTCAAAATCATCATTATAATCAATATCATATTCAAATTCATCATAATAATCATTATCATAATCATAGTCATCATAATCATCTTCATTAATTACCGCCAAATCTTCCTTTTCTTTTTCTCTAAGTAATTCTTCTTCATAGAATCGCTTATCAATTTCATCATAATCAATTGGTGGTTCAACGGGATTAGGAGTAGTGATGAAATAATAATGATCTCTTACATCTTTATCAAAATCTTGAGTCATATCAATTGTTTTAAGTTTAAGATTCTCGTCACTAAGCAATGATTTATCAAAATAAGAATCTTTAAAATTGGTTAAATAATAATAATAGAAATCGAATTTATTTTTATTATTTTTTAAATCATATAGATAAATATCTATAAGAATATTCATTCGATGTTTAAGAATATTTTTCTTTAAATCCTTTCGAGACAATAAGAAAGTCGAATAACAATCAACATAATCATTATGAGTGTTAAGATACCGATAGAAATCAAATAGCATTATAGGCGATATAATACTTATTATAATAAAAATAATCATTTTTTATTTTAGACGTTTAATTAAATTATTAATAGTATCCTGAATTTTATCAATATCTACTTCTTTAGAGTGTCTATAATGAATATATATATTATTATTTTTAATTATCAAAGAAATTCTATTATTTATTTTGAATTCCTGATATTTAAATTCGGAACGATTATCAATATCATTAGTGCAAGCAAATGAATGAGTTTGCATTTTCATTTCATTAAAAGCCAAGCAATAGAAATTATTTACAATCTCCATATTCTCTAATTTCCTTAAATACACATATTGACTATCATTACTTAAATCATAAACATATGATAAATTATTACGATTAAAATAAACAAGCGTCGTTTCCTTAGTTATTTTAAATTTTTGTTTAATCTTATTGATTAAATCATCACTAATGAAAATATTAATCTTATTTAAATCATCATTTGTTTTACTATTCATTATATATATTTCGATAATATTAGTATCATCAGAAATTAATTTAGAAATATCAATCATTATTATAATAATAATCTAATATCTTTTAATCAATTTTTTATTAGAATTACCACAAGCACTACAACCACCAACTCTTTCTAATCTAATACCACCTTTTTTTAATTGCTCTTCAATATAACCTAAATAATCACGATAACTACTAAGTTTTTCTATTTTGGTGCATTTGCTTTTTTCAATACAATCAAATGGAGTTAAGATATTATTTCTATTTAAAATAATTAAAGCTTTATTTAAATCTTGTTTTAATATTTCTAAAACTTCTTTACTAAGTATCATATAACCTTTAAGAAATGTGGATTCGTATGTATAATTAATGAGTACATAAAAGATTTTTCTTATAATTCTTTTTAAATTTTTAATATCAGCATTAGGATATTTATAACTTTTTATAGAATTATTTTCAATAATATAAAGATATAATAAGTTCAAAAAACTAATAAACATTACATGAATTTTAACAGGAGCTTTTAAATTAGCAATTAAATTAAATAAATCTTCAAAATCGCGACCTGCGTTATATGCTCTATATGCTTGTAATGCAGTTGTAGTAACTAAGAATGCAGGTACTGTTCGTGGTATATGTTCTTTAGGTAAAGTTTTAATATATGCTTCTCTTTCTTTAATAATCTTGGCATTTTCATTAATATTAAGATAAGCAATTGTAAACATCAAATAAAATAATAATAATTCAAATGATAAATTATTTAATTGTTCATCTGATAAAAAATTTCTATCTATATCTGCATTTTCGTGTGATCTATTTATCAATAAATGTATCATAATATTATAAGGTATTTTTAGTGATTTATCATCTTTACGACTTGGCATTAAAAATAATTATTAATCTTCTAATAATTACATAAGAATTAATTATTTTTTATGATTATTAATATTAGATATTAATAATGAATGATTGTTATGATATTGTCAATTTACCCGATTATGAAAAAGATTGCTGGTTAAATAGTATTATAATGGCAGTATTATATAGTCAATATTCGCGTGATTTTTTATTAACAACTTTAAGTGAAATGAAAGATAATATTTATTTAAATATTTTCAAAAATATTTTAATATCTTATTATTCCAATAAAAGAAATGCAAATGTTTATTATAAGACATTAAAACCAACTGAATTATTATTACAGATTGTATTACCAAATTTAAGTCAAAGAGAATATTCTTTAAGTGAATATGAATGGACAGAATCAAATATAATTGATTTTTATCAATATTTGGGTGTTAATTGTCAAGATTTAATTTATTATAAAAATAGTGAAGATAAAGACCGATATATATTAAATTATATTTCAAAGAGTAATGCTATACCTAATACAGCCCCTGATGTCGTGGTTTTATTTCATCAAAATCTTAATTCATTAGCAAATGATATGCAAAACTCACGTCAAAAATATCCAGATATTCGCAAATATATATTAGATAGTAAAACAACAAATGTTGGAACAATTGCAACTTATGAAAATGAGGTTGAATTTATGGGAGTAACTTATATATTATCATCTTGTATAACTAATAATAATGAAGGAGATCATAAATATAGATCTTTAGTAGGTGTTATATGTAATAATGAGAAAAAGGTTTTTAATAGTCATTACGAAACTAAAACAAATCCTTGTTCAATAATTAAATATGATTGGGATGTTAAGAAAAATGAAGAATTTTGTTTTAATCCCTCTGAATGTAAAATAAATTTATCAACAAATAGAAATTTAAATATAAAAGATTTATGTTTTAATTTTGGAAATGGTAATCGTATTTTAATATATATTCGCAAAGATAAGATAATAGAATCAAGAATAGCTTTAGAAAAAACTGAATTATTTGATCTTGCACCAGAACCAGTTTTAACTAATTATATTGAAGAAGTCAAAAGAATACAAGAATTATCACCAGTCAAACTTTACTGTGAATTAGAAAATGTTATGGGAAAACCTATTAATATACGAAATATAAAATTTGATAGTAATCGTGATGTAATTGAAAAGATTTTATTAGAGGCTAAATTATCAACAGCAAATGTCGAAACACCGCAAATTATTGAAGAAGTTGCGGCAGTTACTGGAGGTATTGGAAAACAAAATAAAAAATATACAAAAGATGAGTTATTAGAATTGATTTATAAACAATTAAAGAAATGCAAAAAAGAAGAATTGCATTTATATTTAAGAAATCTCCAATCAACAATTAAGAAGGCATAAATCAACAGTTGCGCTTTCCCTTGTAAGCATTGGAATTTCAATTGGTTTATTATCGTAAATTTCAGTATTATTATAAATGTGCATATAATAATACTTAAGAAAATTCTTGAAATAAATCGCAGAATAATATAACATTCGCTTTTCTAATTATTTTTATTAAAAATAGCAAATCATATTTTTATTTTTATTATATATAAAATAAAACAAATGAACAATCAATATGAAATAATTGATGGTAAAAAATATAAAAAATGTAAAGAAAATCAAATAAGAAATCCAATAACAAGGAGATGTATTAAAAAGAAAGAAGTTAAAGAAAAGGGATTTAAGGAAAAGGAATGTCCGCCAAATAAGATTTATAATCATATAACAAAAAGATGTGTTTCAATTACTGGCGCAATTGGTAAAAAACTATTAGGATTAAAAAATAGTTATGATAAAAAAGCGAAGGCGGCAAATATAATTAAGAAAAATATGAAACGGTTTTTATTACCATTTATTAACAGAGTTTCAGCAAATATTTATGATAGAATTAATTATTATAATAAGATTATTAAGTTTTTTAAATTAAATAAATCAAATAATAATTATTGTGTTAGTATAGATAGTTATAATAAAGAAGGAAAACCAATTTTAAAAATTGGCGATAACATTATACTTAAGAAACAAATAGGTTCTCAAAGTTCTCATGGTGCAATTTATTTAAGTAGTTTCAGAGATAAAAATAAAAAACTTTTTAAATATGCTATTAAGACAATACCTATTACATATAAAACTGTTATTGAAGTTGATATAATTGAAAAATTAAATAAAGTAGTTTTGGCAGACAAATGTCCACATTTTCCAATTTCTTATGGAATTGTTAAATGTCTTAACAATCCTAATATAACTGAAGGTTTTCCATTAAATAATAAAGATTATTATGTTTATTTAACTGAATTAGCATCAGGTGATTTTAATTCTTATAATAAAAAGAATGGTGAATTGAATGGTAATGCATTAGCACAGGCATTTATTTCATTAATGTTTTATTATAAAGAAATTAAGAGTTATCATTGCGATGCTCATAATGGTAATTTCCTTTATCATAAGATTAAAAAAGGCGGTTATTTTCACTATCGAATATTCAAAAAGGATTATTATATAGAAAATCTGGGTTATTTATGGATAATATGGGATTACGAACAGTCGGTTCCCTTAACTTCTAAATTAAGCAATCATAATAAGGAATTAAAAATGAGCGAGGATTTCTTCAATATCTTCACTTATTTATATATGTTTGATAAATCAGATAAATTTAAACAAATAAGAGAACAACTTTTTATTGAAAATAATAATAAAAATAGAAATTATGATAAAGTTTTATTTGAAACATATATTAAAGAAATTTTAGAATGTTTATGTAAAGTCGAATTTATATCAAAGACTAATAAAGATTTTATTATAATAAATAAAAGTCCTTATATTATTGATAATATTTCTCCAACATAAGATAACTAAACAAAGCAAATGAATATAAGCTAAAACCCCAAATAGTATCCATCAAAGCAACCTTTATATCATAATTTTTAAAGATGGCGTCATTTGTTGCGTGTAATACTATATAAAGGATTATGGCAAATCCTCCACCATATCGAAGAGAAACCGCCAATAATTCCAATAATGATAATTTTTTGATATCAAATTTATATTTAACTAATGGAATAATAATTGTAAATAGACCAATAAAAGCAAATAAATATGAAATGAAACCACTGAAAAATTTTAAATTTATATCAGATCCTTGAACTTTGCGAACAAAGAGATTATAATGATAACTATTTGAATATAACCACGTCATATCTAAAATTATTGTTATAATTGCAATGATTAAAATTTTAATAATAGAATTCATTATTCTTATTCTTATTTTTATTGTTGATAAAAAATGAATATTTATAAATTATTTATCAATTAAGAATTATAGAATTATAGAATTTATGATTGATGATATTAAAGAAGATTATTCAATACCATTATCGGCTATTATGAAAAGTTGCGATCATAGACTTATGAAATATATTTCTCCAAAATTTTATGATAATTATGATTTCATTTATAGTGCAATTAAATATGATGCATTTTGTTTAAAATATGCATCATCTCGAATCAAAGATGATTATGCAATTGCTTATGAGGTTATTATAATAAATCCTAATGCAATTCAATTTATATCAGAAAGATTAAGAGATGATTATAAGATTGCTTATACTGCTGTAATTTTGAATCATAACACCTATAAATTTATATCAAAACGATTGAAAAATAGCAAAGAATTTATTATAAATATTATTAATGAAAATCCATTTATTTTTAAATTCTTGCCTTCCTATATAAGGAATCGTTTAGATATCGTGAATGAAATATTAGGAATAAATGGAAGATTTCTAATAGATATGAATGAAGATATTAAGAATAATAAAGAATATGTATTAAAGGCAATTGAAAGCAATTCATTTATTTTTGAAGAACTTTCAAATAAGATGAGAGATTATGAAGAAATAGTCTTATTCGGAATCAGTAAAAATCCTTATATCTTTAAATTTGCAAGTGATAGATTAAAAGATAATAGAGATATTGCATTTGAAGCAATTAAATCGGGAACTGGTTTTAATCTCAAATATGCTTCCTATAATCTTAAAAATGATATTGAATTAGTGAGATCAGCAATTCAAACAAATTCATTAGCATTTGCTTATGCATCACAAGAAATAAGGATGAATAAGGAGTTTATATTGGAATTGGTAAAGACAAATATTCATATAATGGAGAATGTTTATAATGGTTTAAGAAATAATTTTAAATTTATTAAAAAAATAATTGAAATAAATGAAAAGGGCATTATTTACATTGATAGATCAATTAGACAAGATAATCTAATGATGTTAGAATTATATAGGATTAATAATAAAATTCTTAAATATTGCAGATGTAAATTTATAGAAGATATTCAAACAATCGAGAATGCGAATTCATTAGATATCACTTTGATTTATAATTATAGTGATTATATTCATCTACTTGAAAATAAAGAAGTTATTCTCACTTATCTTTATAATATAGATGATTTTGAATTCATTATTTATAATAAATATTTATATGAAATTATTTGTGAAACTCCTGAAAAATATAGCAGGATAATTAATTATCTCTTAAATATGAAAAAATATAATTTAATTTATAATAATGAAAATATAAATTTATTTATTAAAAACAAATTTAAATTAATTATTATGAATATTGATGAAATTAATAATGATTATAATGAAATTGATTTAAAGAAATCTATCGAAAATGAATTTGCATCATTTCAAATCATTTGGATATAAAATATGATTTTGATAATTATTATCATAATTATTATAATTATCATAATCACAAATGAATGCGACATTACAAACCGATTATAATAAAGGCGATATGACTATTTTTATTGTGATGATTACTTGTCTTGTTGGCAGTGTTCCATTTATTTATTGCTGTTGCTATTATATGTTATTTTGGCGCAGATATTTATATGCCTATGGTGAATTTATTGAAAATAATAATATCAATAATAATCAAGCATTTAAGTGTAAGTCTTTATATGAAACTTGTTTCGGAACAGTAGCACCTCCTCGTTTAACAAAAGTTATTGTTGTATCATTGGTAAATATAAAAAATAGTCCAATAGAACCTTTATAATAATAATAAAAATAACTTTTTGTTTTTATTTAAGTTTTTATTTATAAAGATAATTCAATTTCTGAAAAGTTTTCTAATACAATCTTTTCTAAAATCTTTTCAGAAATTGAATTATATAAAGCAATGAAAGCGAGCATTTGATGATAATTAAGTTCTATATCAATAAACAAATCAGTATTTTTATATCGCCTTTCATATAATTGACATATTGTAAATATACCACCATAAAAATGTATAATTCCTATTATATTATCTTCATCATTATAAATAACCATTTCATTTATAACTGATTTTAATTCACTCTTCCAATCATATTTTGTTTCTAAATAATATTCATAAATAGTATTAATAATGTCAGTTTCATCATAATTCATTATTATAATAATTATAGATGATTATTATTATTATTAATGATTATCATTTTTTATTATTCTTTAATACTTCTGAGATAAAAATTAATTTTTCTTGATTTGACAAATGAGCGGAAGCGTTCAGTCCATTCTATATCCCATTTACCATCTTTTTTATAATTACTCATTTTTAATAAGTAATTTGATGAAGACAGATAAGGTCGTTTCATTCCAATTGAGCTAAAATAACCCATACTATAAATATTAGGAATCATTACCCAATCAAATGCATCAATACTCACAACTTCCATAAACCATTTATAAATATCTGTTGGTTTTATTTCTGATAATAATAAGAAATTTAGAAAAACCATTAATCTAATTATATGATGTGCATAACCATATTTAATTGCTTTATTAATTTCAGTATCTAATAATAATAATCCTGTTGTTCCCTGATACCAAGATTTACTTATTGACTTTTGATTATTATGATTATTGGAAGCTAACAATTCATTATATTTATATTTATAAAGATATCGCATATATTCACGCCATCCAATCAATTGTCTTATAAATCCTTCAAATGCATTTAAAGGAACTTTAGATTCATAAGTTTTATAAATTTCTATTAATTTTAATGGTTCTAATAATCCAATATTTAACATAGGACTTATAATTGAATGATAATTGAAGGGATTATTATCACGAATAACATCTTGAAATAATCCAAATTTATTTAAATTGGTATTTAAGAAATAATTGAAAGCCACATAAGAATCTTTTGAAGTTATTGGGTAAAATTGCATCGTTTCTAATGTTGGATTTCCTATATGAGCTTTAAAAAAAGGAGATTGTGAATATTGAACGGCTTCTTTATAATAATCGATAGTTGTATTATTAATGTAACTAATGGTTTCATTAAATTCAATTGTTTCTTTTGGATTAGAGCGATTATAAACATCTTGATTCTTAACTCCTTTGAGTATTCCCAATTTATTCTTAATAAATTCATAAAAACTGGCGTGTGTAGGTGTCTTATTTTTCCTGTTTTTATTATAACTTTCAAGGTCTGTATTTTTCATTATAAACATTGGCGTATCTTCTTCTTTGAGATTGTCATAAACTCCCAAACTTTTATATTTTTCTATTAATTTAAAATCATTAATATCATAACAATAAAATAAGCATTTTTTGAGAAATTTATAATCAGTCTTAACTTTCAGTAAATCTTTAAATTCAATATAAACAACTTTCTTAGTCCCCAAAACAGATTTTAAATAGTCATAATAGTGACGCATACACGCCCTTAAATAGGCTATCTTAATTTTATTCGGTTTTATATCAGTCGTTGAGAAATAATGTGGTTCTTCAATTAAATAAATTTCCTTAAATCCTTTTAATCTCTTAACATCCTCAAATAATTGATTTGGGAGTATTAAAAAATTATTATCTTTATTCATTTTTAAAAATTGATTTTATTTAAATTTATAATAAAAATAAATGAACAATAACTTTCAAATTCTAATTATAATAATTATTATCAATATAATATTTAATTATCTATTTATTCCAAATGATGATGATGATGATGCTTGCTATAATCTTTATAAGCTTCATAATCGCCACAACCCTTATAATATTAGATTGAATTGTTTAATAATTGATCATTATAATTAAAAAATTGATTTTTGGTATTTATGATAATAATCATACAAAAATAATGGATATTATTCTGTTCTGCTTTATTGCGATGTTTACTATATATTTCATAATAGTCAATTATAATTTTCTAATATTTGAAAAAAGTGGTAATTATACGAGACATTATCATAAACATAATGGTTATTTGCTAAATAGCTATAATCCAATTTATGACAAATTAGTTTATTATAGATATAATCATTTTCATAATTATTTATTTGAATTTGATTAATTTTTTATCATTTCAATAAATTCGGCTTCAGTTATTACTATTATTCCTTTTTCTTGTGCTTTTTTAACTTTTACAGTGATTTTAGTTGAATCTTTTATAATTAAATAATTAGTTGCTTTTATTATGGTTGAATCGACGAAACCATTATTTTTTTTTATTTCTTCTTCATAATCCTTATTACGAAATCCGGTAAAAACGAAATGCTTATTTTCAAGTTTTTTATTAATTTTTGCTACAGAGACTTTCTTTTGTGGTTTTTTATCAGATTTCTTTTCTAAACTCATTCCTAATTCTTCATAAAATTCATAAAATTTATTTATATTATCAATAAATTGTTTAGCAGTAATATCACCCATACCATTAACAGTTTTGATATCACTTACTGATAACTTAAGAGCTTTTTGGTTATCACTACAAACAAACGGATATTTTTCTAAAATGAGATTTAATTTCTTTTCGCCTAAACCTCTACCAATAATATTCGAAGCAATCATTATTTCTTTACAATTCTTTTTCTTGATTTCACTTAAAGCAGCGATTAGATTATTTGAACTCTTTTCCTTAAATCCATCAATTTGCATAACTTCATTTTTAGTAATATTAATAATTTTATATAAAGTATCAAATGAATTATCATATAATTTTGTTATAATACCTTCACTAACACCTTTAATTTCAAGTGATTTCATAAAAAAGACAAAGGTTTTTATATCTTGATCTCTATTCTTTTCATTTGAATCAACAATGATATCAATATTAGTTTTATTCCATTTATATGCAATCTGTGGCATTAATGGTTGTTTATTATCAGCTTCTTTTAATATCGCTATTATATGTGGAATAACATCACCCGATCTTTGAATTTTGATGATAGAACCTACACCAATCAAATGTTTTTTGATAAAATCTGCATTAAAACCAGTGGCTTGTTTAATGACAATACCATTAATAGTTATTGGATTAAATTTAACAATAGGTTTCAAATATCCATCTTTGCTAACATTCCATTCTACATCAATTACTCTTACCTCTGCTTCTTCTAATAATAAATTTGATTTAAAGGCAAAGGAATATTCGGGATTTTTGCCTTCTTTAAGTGAATATTCTTTATTATGAGTAATTACAATTCCATCAATTTCATATTCACTTTCTTTTTTATATTCTTTCAATAATTCAAGTAAGATATCATTAGTCAAATGTTCTCGCAATACTTCATGTTTAACTATTTTAAAACAAGCTTCTTTATTGGCTTTCTTTAAACCTTCTAAATTTGAATGTCTTTCACTCACGAGATCATAAACGACGAAATCAATTAATGATAATACAGAACCATTAGGT
>Ga0172373_10001342_pt1 | contig 40068 bp, 36 predicted proteins | sample Lak10m_2_FD_114546 | JGI IMG/M metagenome (GOLD analysis project Ga0172373, IMG submission 114546) | Freshwater microbial communities from Kabuno Bay, South-Kivu, Congo - kab_092012_10m | ecosystem: Environmental > Aquatic > Freshwater > Lake | place: Democratic Republic of the Congo... | reverse complement strand
GCACGCGGGTCGCTGCTGTCGCTGGCTTGGTCAACCGACTGCCCCGTTTTGCCCTGGCATGACTGTCTTCTATCGGGAAGGGGCATTCTGCCTCATCCTCTAATTGTGAAGTTTAACCACTGGATACCAATGTCATCTCGGATTATTTGAATCAAGTATTTGACTTGGAGCGATTCAACCGCGCTATTGCTGCTGGAGATCGCATATGTTTATGCCATCCTGTGTATTATGAGTCGCTACGGGGTTTGCTGAAGGCAAAATCAACCCGAAAACTAGATGTATTCCATAGTCGGCTGATACCAATGCTGGAATGGGTAGAGATGAGAAGTTCGGATTGGGAGCAAGCAGCACGATTATGGGCAGATGCCGTGAGCAGAGGCAAGCAGCTTTCAGATGTAGATTTGCTGATTGCCTCTATTGCTCTCCGTCAAAACGCCATCATCGTCAGTTCTGATGCGGACTTTGATGCGTTTCCCATTAAGCGAGAATCTTGGCGTAAGCTGTAATCGGTTACTTGTGGTTTGGTTGTTTTACCCCAACGCGGCATCGGCGGCGCGGGCAATCGCCCCGGAGGCCACCTGCTGCCGCACCGCTTCCATATACGGATACAACAGCGTATCGGCTTCGATGAACGGCACCTGCTGACGGATGAGCGCGTAAGCCGCACCTGTGCCGCGCCCCTGTAGGGTATCCGCCCCTAGCACCTGCTTGCGGAAATCAATCCCCTGCGCGGCGGACATCAACTCGATTCCCAGAATGCGTTCCACATTGTTGTTGATGCGGCGGGCTTTGAGCGCGGCGGTGCAGCCCATACTCACATGGTCTTCCACGTTGGCGGAGGTGGGGATGGTGTCCACGCTGGCGGGATGCGACAGCACCTTGCTCTCGGTTGCCAGCGCCGCCGCCGTGTACTGCACGATCATGAAGCCGGAGTTCAGGCCGCCGTTGCGCGTGAGGAAAGCCGGTAGGACGTGCGTATTGGAGGACTCGTCAATCAGGCGGGCGATGCGCCGTTCGGAGATGTTCCCCAGTTCGCTCATCGCCAGCCCTAGATAGTCCATCGCAATCGCCAGCGGTTCGCCGTGAAAGTTGCCGCCGCTGAGGACTTGAATATCGTCCGGCGACTCGCCGATGAAGATCAGCGGGTTATCCGTGACCGCGTTCAATTCGATCTCCATCACCCAGCGCGAATAGGCTACCGCGTCCCGCACCGCGCCATGCACCTGCGGGATGCAGCGCAACGTGTAGGCATCCTGCACGTTGGCGGGGTCGTAGCCGCGTGTGAAGCTGCTGCCGGCCAGCAGCGCCCGCAGGTAGGCCGCGCATTCCCGCTGGCGCGGGAAGGGACGCAGGCGTTGGATGCGGTCATCGAAGGCCAGCGTTGTACCGTGCAGGGCTTCGAGGCTCAAGCTGCCGGCAATATCGCCCGTTTTGAGCAGCATTTCGGCGCGGAAGGTTTCCAGCACGCCTAACGCGCACATGATGGACGTGCCGTTGGTGAGCGCCAGCCCTTCTTTGGCGGCCAGCGTCACCGGCTGCAAGCCTGCGCGGGAGAGCGCCTCCGCACCGGATAGGTGCTGCCCCTGATACTCGGCTTCGCCCATGCCGATTAGTGGCAGGCTCATGTGGGCGAGAGGGGCGAGGTCGCCGCTTGCACCTAGCGAACCTTTTTCGGGGATGACGGGGTGAATGCCCTTGTTGAGCAGCGCCAGCAGCCGTTCGAGCGTACTTAGCCGGATGCCAGAATGCCCCCGCGCCAGCGTGTTGGCGCGAATGAGCATGATGGCGCGGGTGGTGGGGATGTCGAAGGGGTCGCCCACGCCGACGGCATGACTGACGAGGATGTTGCGCTGGAGCGTTTGCACATCCTCCGGCGCGATCAGCTTGTCTTTGAATGCGCCGAATCCGGTGGTGATGCCATAGGCAATCTCGCCGCGCTGGATCAGCGTTTGCACGGCGGCGGCGCAGCGTTCAACGGCGGCCTGCGCCCCCGCGCTCAAGATCACTTCGGGCGCGCCCGGTGCGCCATAGGCCACCGCGACGACCTGTTCGAGGGTCAGACTTTGACCATCGAGAATAATCGGTTCCATACTGCCTCGTTTCATACGATGATGCGTCCGCGTTTGAGGACGTGCCGCACAGGGTTGCCGCCGAACTGGTACATCAGTTGGCGGTAATCGTTCATGTCCAGCACCAGCAGGTCAGCCTGCTTGCCGGCTTCAAGCGAGCCGATGTCCGCACCCATGCCGAGCGCATACGCCGCGTTGAGCGTAGCGGCGTTGAGCGCCTCGGCGGGTAGCAACCGCTGATAGCGGCAGGCCATCGCCATCACCAGCGGCATCGAAGGGCAGGGCGCAGAGCCGGGGTTGAGGTCGGTTGCCAGCGCCACCGCCGCACCCGCTTCGATGAAGGCGCGGGCGTTGGCGTAGTGGGTGCTGCCGAGGTTGAAGTTGACGGCGGGCAGCACCACGCCCACTGCTGCCGACTTTGCCAGCGCCGCGATTTCCGCGCCTGCCGTCACATCCAGATGGTCTACCGACAGAGCGCCGCATTCCAGCGCGGCGGTTAGCCCGCCGAGCGCGGTGAATTCGTCTACATGCGCCTTGACCGCCATGCCTTGCTCCCGCGCCGCTTGTAGGATGCGCCGCGTCTGGTCGGTGGTGAAGGCGTTCTTCTCGCAGAACACATCGGCATGTAAAGGCCGTCCGCTGGTGGCGAAAACCGACCCGCGATACCACGCTCCGGCGGCGGACAGCATCTCCTCGATCACCAGCGCGGTGTACTCGTCGGCGCGTCCGGCATATTCGGGCGGGATGGCGTGTGCGCCCAAGAAGGTCGGCACGATGTCGGCGGGGGACTGGCGCTGGAGCGCCTCGATCACCGCCAGCATCTTCAGTTCGGTGGCGGTATCCAGCCCGTAGCCGGATTTGATCTCGATGGTGGTCGTCCCCAACCGCACCATCTCCTCAAGGCGTTCGCCGGCCTCTTGCAGCAGTACCTCGAAGGGCGCGGCGCGGGTGGCACGCATGGTGCTGGCGATACCGCCGCCCGCCGCCATGATGTCCATGTAGCTCACGCCGCCGATTCGCATCTCGAACTCGTTCAAACGGTGGCCGCCGTAGACGATGTGCGTGTGCGCGTCCACAAAGCCGGGGCAGACCACTTTGCCAGCGGCATCCAGCGTGTGTTCGGCATGGTAGTCGCGCAGGATGTCCGCGCTGCTGCCCACCGCGAGGATGCGCTCCCCGTCTATCGCCACCGCGCCATCCGGCACGATCCCGACATCGGCCAGCGCCGCCCCGCGTTTCGCCCCGTTCGGGCTGGCACAAGTGACGACTTGCGCCGCCCCGTGAATAATCAAGCTGACCGTGTGCATCAAATGTTCCCCATCATCGGAATTTTCACGCCGTTGGCTTTTGCGAACTCGATGGCTTCGGGATAACCCGCATCGGCATGGCGTACCACGCCCATGCCGGGGTCGCTGGTCAGCACCCGTTCGAGGCGGCGGGCGGCGGTTTCCGTCCCGTCGGCTACGATCACCTGTCCGGCGTGGAGGCTGTAGCCGATGCCCACGCCGCCGCCGTGATGGATGCTCACCCATGTCGCGCCGCCGACGGCATTGACCATCGCGTTCAGCAGCGGCCAGTCGGCAATCGCGTCCGAACCGTCGCGCATGGCTTCGGTTTCGCGGTTGGGGCTGGCGACAGAGCCGCTATCCAGATGGTCACGCCCGATCACGATGGGGGCGGAGACTTCGCCCCGCGCCACCATCTCGTTCAGGCGCAGACCGGCACGCGCCCGTTCGCCATAGCCCAACCAGCAGATGCGTGCCGGTAGCCCCTGAAAGCTGATCTGCTCCCGCGCCATCTGCAACCAGCGGTGCAGGTGAGCATCTTCGGGGAATAGTTCCAGCATGGCGCGGTCAGTGGCGTAGATGTCCTCCGGGTCGCCGGAGAGCGCCACCCAGCGGAAGGGGCCTTTGCCTTCGCAGAACAGCGGACGGATGTAGGCCGGCACGAAACCGGGGTAATCAAAAGCGTTGGTCACGCCTGCGTCAAACGCCCGCTGGCGCAGGTTGTTGCCGTAGTCAAAGACGATGCTGCCTTTGGCCTTCCAGTCCAGCATGGTCTGGACGTGCCGCGCCATGCTCTCCATCGCCCGCGCTTGATAGGCGGCGGGGTCGCTCTGGCGCAGGTCGGCGGCCTGTTCGAGCGTGAGTCCGGCGGGAATGTAGCCGTACATGACATCATGCGCCGAGGTCTGGTCGGTCACGATGTCCGGTACGATGCCGCGCAGCAGCAGTTCCGGCAGCACTTCGGCGGCGTTCCCCACCAGCCCCACCGATAGCGGCTTTCCGGCGCGGCAGGCTTCATCCACCCATGTCATGGCTTCTTCCATGTTGTCGGTGATGCGGTCAATCTGTTTCATATTCAAGCGGCGTTCGGCACGCCAGCGGTCTACCTCCACGAACAGGCCAACGCCCTCGTTCATGGTGACGGCTAACGGCTGCGCCCCGCCCATCTCACCGAGTCCGGCGGTGAGGACGAACTTCCCGCGTAGGCTGTCCCACCCCTGCTGTCGCGCCAGTGAGCCGAAGGTTTCGTATGTCCCCTGCAAAATGCCCTGTGTGCCGATGTAAATCCAGCTACCGGCGGTCATCTGCCCGTACATCATCAGGCCAGCTTTTTCCCAGCGGTCAAAGTTTTCCTGCGTCGCCCATGCGGGGACGATGTTGCTGTTGGCGATCAGCACACGCGGCGCGTCTTCGTGAGTGCGAAAGACCGCGACGGGTTTACCGGACTGTACCAGCAGCGTTTCATCCGGCTCAAGCTGACGCAGCGAGTCGAGGATGGCCTCGAAGGCCGGCCAGTTGCGTGCCGCCCGCCCGCGTCCGCCATAGACGATCAGGTTGTCGGGGTCGAAGGCCACTTCGGGGTCGAGGTTGTTCTGAATCATCCGGTAGGCAGCTTCGATCAACCAGTTCTTGCACGTTAATTGCGTCCCACGCGGGGCGCGTACCGGATGTGCGCCGGGAGGGGTGGTTGTCATAATGGGAGTCCTTTCCAAAATCAGATCACATTCGTTCCGTATTTTTGACCCTCATCCCCATCGCCCTAGCCCCAACCCCATACAGGGGGCTGGGGGGGAAAAGAGGATTCCCCCCTTTCACCATGTATGGGGAAAGGGGCGGGGGATAGGGGACTCTCCCGTCTTTTCCCCCCTCTCCTAGCTGTACTCAGCGGTTGGGAGAGTGGGCAGGGGGTGAGGGCATCACATCTCGCCGCGTTCGCGCAGCAGGTCGTGCAGGCGTGATTTGTGCTGCGCGGCCTGCGCTTCCACTGCGGCGAGGCGCTGGAGCAGATCGGCGGCGGCGGCGCGGTCGGTCAGCCCCTTGGCGTTGATTTTGACGTTCAGCCCCGCCGCAAAAATCGCGGTTTCCGCCAACGATCCGGCAGAACCCGCATCGCTGAGTGCGTTCAGGTTGCCCTTTTCCGCCACTTCCAGCGCCAGCGCGAGGACGGCGAGGGCGGTTTGCGCGGCGGCCAGCGGCACTTCGGAGGCGGTTTTGTTGGCATTTTCCAGCGCGGCGGCGCGTTCGGTTTGCTGTTCGGGCGTGTCCTTCGGCAGTTTGAGCGCGTCCATCACCGTGTTGAAGGCTTCGGCATCACGCTTCACGCTGGATTCGAGCGTGGCACGCAGGCTTTCGGCTTCTACCACGATCTGCGCCATGCGGGCGGCGACATCGGCGTACTTCTTTTTGCCCACCGTCACGCGGGCGACCATCGCTACCAGCGCAGCCGCCATTGCGCCGGCATAGGCCGCTGCCGAGCCGCCGCCGGGGGTGGGTTCGGCGCTGGCGAGGGCGTTCAGGAAGGTGGAGTCGCCCGCCGATGCCCCGGTCAGGCGGCTTTCCAGCACCATATCCGGCTGGAAGTTGTCCAGTTGCAGGTACCACTGCGCTGAGTCGAACAGCGCCTTTTGCGGAATGAGGCCGATCAGTTCGGTGCTTTCGATGCCCACGCCGTAACGTTCGGCTTCGCGGCGTACCAGTTCGACGGCGCGAAAGACGGGCGTTTGCGTGTAGTCGGTCAGGTTCATCGAAACCTGCGCCTTGCCGTTCACCAGCAGGCCGAGCGCCTTGACGAAGCGCAGGCCGCCCGTCTGGTGGCGGATGGCTTTGGCGATCTTGCGGGCGATGTCCACTTTGTCGGTGGTCAGGTAGACGTTGTAGGCCACCAGCGGCGCACGCGCCCCGATGACGGTCGCTCCGGCTTTGCCCATGCGCGACGGGCCGAAATCCGGCTTGCGGCGCGGGTCGGTTTCGATGGCGACTTTCAGCCCCTCGTACTCGCCCTGCCGGACGTTCGCCAGATTCTCGTTTTCGGGGCGAGTGGCGGCGGCTTCGTACAGGTAGACCGGAATGTTTAGCTCATCGCCCACCCGTTTGCCGAGGCGCTGCGCCAGCGTGATGCAGTCCGCCATGCTCACGCCCTCGATGGGGATGAAGGGGACGACATCGGTTGCGCCCATGCGGGGGTGCGCGCCCTGATGCACATCGAGGTCAATCAGTTCGCTGGCGGTGCGGATGCCCCGGAAGGCGGCTTCGAGGGCGGCTTCGGGCGTGCCGACGAAGGTGATGACGGTGCGGTTGTGGTCGCTATCGCTCTCGCGGTCAAGCAGGCTGACACCGGGGACGGCGGCGATGTCGGCGGCGATGCGGTCAATCACCTCGGTGCGGCGGCCTTCGGAGAAATTCGGGACGCATTCAACAAGTTGCCTCATGCCCAATCCTTTTGGGAGCTACAAAGAAATGCCCATTTGAATATGAGTTTATCAGACTTCGGGTAAAGATGGGGTGGGTGGAAAAGTGAACATCAAGACGGGCTGGCACGCCGACCAGCCCCTACGAAGGCGAAAATGTGCGGGCGGAGGAACACCCAACGGGGTGTTGTCCGGCAGCGGACGTGCCGTTGCACGTCCCTACGAAAAACATCTGAAGACCAGTTTATCAGACTTCGGGGAATGGTGGGGTGGGGGAGGATATGGGAGGGTTTCCTCAATCCTTTGGCTCATGTTTCTGTTCTATACTGTTCAGATAAGAAGATACATAATGGCTGGAAAGTCGTAAGATGCGTAGGCGTTTTTTATCCCGATCTCAAAGTGTACAAGTCGTTTTCTGGTCTATTCTTGCCGTCATGGTGATTCTGGGAATTAGCGCCTATCGTCCACCTTCACCCCTGTTGACTAGCCAGCAGATAGAAGGAACGGTTCAGGCCATGACGGTCGCGGAACTGCAAAGATTGCAGACGGCTACCGCAGACAATTGGACGCGCATCCCAATCTCTGATATGCAAGCTACCGTCTCGGTACGGTTGACCAATGCGCCTAACTGGACGCTTACCCCAAGTTTGACCCCGATTCCGTCCGATACACCTATCCCGTCGAATACGCCGATTGCATCTGCTACGCCTGTTCCATCGGATACTCCGACTCCACCGCCAACCCCAATCCCACCTCAAGAATCCCAATCAGACTTCGATCTGAGCAAATTAATCTACGGTGTCTTGAAGATGATTTTTGTGGTGCTGGCAGCCATACTCAGTGTTTTACAGGCCATATTAGATTTTCTGATGGGTATCTTTGGTGTTATTGGTGGAATTATTACATTTGTGGTTAACTTGGTGCAGGGTGTGGTCGGTATTGTTGTTGGCATTGTTGCATTTATTGGCAGCTTGATTACTTTTATTATCGCCTTTATCGGCGCATTGCTTGATTCTGCTTGTTGTCTAGTGCCCTTCTTGGTGCTGTCTAGCATGGTGGGCTTCAGATTTCTCATCATGTGACACACTTTTTCGCCTCAACATTGTTCCCTCATTTCCCTCTTAGATGCGCTAACGCCATTCTTATACTCCCTGTATACACTACGAACATGAAGTGCCTGACCCGTCAGGCTCGTGTTTTGTTTGCCGAGGAGAATAATTCGCGTGACTGACCACGATCCCAAAGGGACACCCCCTGAACAACCGGATGCAACGGTTGATAACGAAGATACGTCCGAAGTGAAGCCGGTTGAAACGATGGAAACCCCCGCCGCTAAACCGGGCAATCAACCGTTGGCGGAAGTGGCTGCTGCACAGAAGGCCGCACAGGATTATATGGCCGGTTGGCAGCGCGAACGTGCCGAATTCGCCAACTACAAGAAGCGCGTGGAGCGCGAAATGGCCGATCTGTCCCAGTCGGCGGCGGCGGATGCGTTCAAGGCGCTTTTGCCCGCGCTGGACGATTTTGAACTGGCAATGTCCAATATTCCGGCGGAGTTGCAGGGGAACTCATGGCTGAACGGCTTAGGGGCTGTGCAGCGCAAGTTCTTGAAGGCGCTGGGCGAAGCCGGCATCAGCATTATTGATCCCAAGGGACAGCCGTTTGACCCCTCCAAGCACGAGGCGGTGGCGACGGACGACAGCAGCGAGGTCGAAAGCGGCCATGTGACCGCCACGCTGCGTAAGGGCTACGCTTACGGCGACCGGGTGCTGCGTACTGCGCTGGTGCGCGTGGCGAACTAACGATCTCTTTTGAGCAGGGCGCTGCGGAGCGCACTGCCACTAACAACGAACACACGATCATCAACAGGAAAGATGAGGACTCATGGGCAAAATAATCGGGATTGACCTCGGCACTACGAACTCGGTAGTGGCGGTGATGGAAGCGGGACAGCCAAAAGTGATCCCTTCGGCAGAAGGCGGCAACCTGATCCCTTCGGTGGTGGCGATTAACCCCAAGACCAGCGAACGCATTGTGGGCAAGACTGCCCGCAATCAGGCGGTGGTCAACCCGGAAAACACGATTTTCTCGGTCAAGCGTTTCATGGGGCGCAAGCACAGCGATGGGCAAGTGCAGGAAACGTTGAAGCGCGTGCCGTATAAGGTGAGCGCGGCTCCCAACGGCGATATTCGCGTGGCGATGGGCGGCAAGGATTACAGCCCGCCGGAAATTAGCGCCATGATTTTGCAGAAGCTGAAGGCCGATGCCGAAGCCTATCTGGGCGAAACGGTGGATAAGGCCGTCATCACCGTTCCGGCCTATTTCAACGACGCACAGCGTAACGCCACCAAAGATGCGGGGCGCATCGCCGGTTTGGACGTGCTGCGTATTATCAACGAGCCGACCGCTTCCAGCCTCGCCTACGGGCTGGGCGAACACAAGAATGAAGTGATCGCCGTGTACGATCTGGGCGGCGGCACGTTCGACATTTCCATCCTCGAAGTGGGCGATGGCGTGTTTGAAGTGCGCAGCACCAACGGCGATACCTATCTCGGCGGCGACAACTTCGATGAGACGATCATTGACTATGTGGCGGCGGAGTTCAAGAAAGAACAGGGCATTGACCTGCGCAGCGACCGTCAGGCGCTTCAGCGGTTGAAGGAATCGGCGGAGAAGGCCAAGATTGAGCTTTCCAGCACGCTTTCTGCCGAACTGAACCTGCCCTTCATCACGGCGGATGCCAGCGGCCCCAAGCATCTGCACATGACCCTGACCCGTGCCAAGCTGGAGTCGTTGACCGATCATCTGGTGAAGCGTTCGATTAACCCCTGCGAAGCGGCTATCCGCGATGCAGGTTTGAAGAAGGAAGATGTGAACACCGTTGTGCTGGTGGGTGGTATGACCCGTATGCCGGCGGTGGTGGAAGCGGTGAAGGCTTTCTTCGGCAAAGAGCCGAGCAAGGGCGTGAACCCGGACGAAGTGGTGGCACTTGGCGCGGCGATTCAGGCCGGCGTGCTGGGCGGCGAAGTGAAGGACATCCTGCTGCTGGACGTGACCCCGCTGACTCTCGGCGTGGAAACACTGGGCGGCGTGGCGACCCCGCTGATCGAACGCAACACCACCATCCCCACCAAGAAAAGTCAAGTGTTCTCGACGGCTTCCGATGGGCAGACGCAGGTGGAAATTCACGTCGTGCAGGGCGAACGTCCGATGGCGGGCGATAACAAGTCGCTAGGCAAGTTCATTCTGGATGGCATTCCCCCCGCGCAGCGTGGTGTGCCGCAGGTCGAAGTGACCTTTGACATTGACGCGAACGGCATCCTGAACGTGAGCGCACAGGACAAGGCCACCGGACGCGAACAGAAGATCACCATCACCGCCAGCAGCGGCTTGCGCGAGGAAGAAATTCAGCGCATGGTGAAGGAAGCTGAGAAGTTCGCCAGCGAAGACTCCAAGCGCAAGGAAAACGCCGAGGCCAAGAATAAGGCCGACAGCGCCATCTTCAGCGCGGAGAAGGTGCTGCACGACTTTGCCGATCGCCTGCCGGAAGATGCCAAGAAGCAGACGCAGGAGAAGATTGACGCGGTGCGTAAGGCGCTGGAAGGCAGCGACATCGAGAAGATCAACACGGCGGTGGATGCGCTCAGCCAGCAGGTGCAGGCGTTAGGCGGCAGCATGTACCAGCAACCGGGCGCGGCGGAACCGCCCCCCGACGGCGCGGCTCCCGGCGGCAACGCGGCGGGCGGCGCAGGCGGCGCGGCAGGCAGCAAGCCGAACGACGATGTGGTTGAAGGCGAGTTCAAAGAGGTCTAAACGCCTCAGTCGAGCTAGTGTCATCCGGGTAGGGAGCATTCCCTACCCGTTTTCTGTATACCGGAGGTGCGACTCCGGCATTGTGCGGGTGAATGAGTGGGCAGCCCCAGCGGGCAGTTGGATGAGGGTATGGCGCGAGATTACTATGAAGTGCTAGGCGTTCAAAAGGGCGCGACCAAAGAGGAAATCAAGAAGGCTTTCCGCAAGCTGGCCCGCGAATATCATCCTGATGTGAGCAAGCACGAGCAGGCCGAGGATAAGTTCAAAGAGATTAACGAAGCCTACGAAGTCCTGTCGGATGACGAAAAGCGTTCGCGCTACGATCGCTTTGGCGCGGCGGGAGTCAGCGGCGCGGGCGGGTTTGGCGGCGCACAGGGCGGCGCAGGGTTCGGCGGTTTCGAGGAAATCTTCGAGGAGTTTTTCAACAACTTTGGCGGCAATCGTCAGGCAGGGCGGCGGCGCGGCCCGCGTCCCGGCTCGGATCGGCGCGTGAACACCAGCGTCACTTTTGAGGAAGCGGTATTCGGCGTCGAAAAGCAGATTGACTTTGACCGCTTTGAAGCCTGCGAAACGTGCAGCGGCAGCGGCGCGGAACCGGGGACAACCCCCACGCGCTGCCCCGAATGTAAGGGGACGGGCGAAATCCGGCAGGTGCAGCAGACGTTCCTCGGCGCGATGGTGCGTGCTACGCCCTGTCCGCGCTGCGGTGGGCGCGGCGAGATCAATCCCAGCCCGTGCCGCACCTGTACCGGTAGCGGCCTCTTGCGGAAACATGCCATCCTGAATGTGCAAATTCCGCCGGGCGTGCGCGAAGGGCTGCAAATCCAGATCAAGGGCGAGGGCGACGCGGGCGAATATGGCGCACCAACCGGCAATCTGTACGTCATCATTGATGTGAAAGAGCATAAATTTTTCAAGCGCAAGGACAGCGACATCATTCTGGATGTGACGGTGAATGTGGCGCAGGCCGCGCTGGGCGATAAGGTGGTCATCCCGACGGTGGATGGGGATGTGGAACTGAACATCCCGGCGGGGACGCAAACCGGCAAGGTGTTCCGTTTGCGCGGGAAGGGCATCCCCCGCCTGCGCAGCGACGGCTCAAATACCGGACGCGGCGACCAGCTGGTATATGTGCAGGTGATCGTGCCGAACACACTCACGCCCGAACAGCGCGAGTTGTTCGAGAAGCTGGCGACCACGTTCGGCAAGGAAGTGCAACCGCAGCAGAACGGGCGCGGCTTCTTTGACCGCATGATGGGGCTGTTCGGCGGCGATCAGGCGTAAACGGCGGCTTGTGTGTAGGCAAGCGTCCGTACAACCGGTATCATGCACAGGCGGCGGCAGCGCCGCCTTTCTTTTTGACAGGGGGCAGATCAGCATGGATTGGATTGAAATCGCGTTGCAGGTGGATGGCGAGGCGGCAGAGGCGGTGGCAGAACTGCTCACACGCTACGGGCATCAGGGCGTGTCCATCGAACAGGATAATATTGCCAGCGAGAAATGGGACGATGGCGACGTGCCGCCTGTGACCACGCTCACGCTACGCGCCTATATCCCCGCCGATGATCGCGCCGAGGATGCCAAACTGCGACTGGAATCCGCACTCGGTCACATGAGCATGATGTACCCGATGCCGCGCCCTGTGTATACGCTGGTGCATGAGGAAGATTGGGCGGAAGCGTGGAAGGCGCATTACCATCCGGTGCGGGTGGGCAAGCGCATGCTCATCCGTCCGCTGTGGATTGAAACCGAAATCGCGTCGGACGATCTGGTGGTGGCGCTCGATCCCGGCATGGCCTTCGGGACGGGGACGCACCCCAGCACGCAGCTGTGCATGGTCGGGCTGGAAGATCGCGTACAGCCGGGGATGAACATTCTCGATCTAGGCTGCGGCTCTGGCGTGCTGGCAATCACTGCGGCTAAGTTGGGCGCGGCGCACATCTGGGGGCTGGATATTGACCCGATTGCGGTGCGCGTGACCGACGAGAACGCGGCGCAAAATGGCGTGGCGGCGCAGATCACCGCGCAGGAAGGCAGTCTGGCGGAGGTGGTTGCGTCCGGGCGGCAGTATGATTTGATCGTGGTGAACATTCTGGCGCGGATCATCATTACCATGTGCGGCGAACGCTTGGGCGATACGGTGCGTCCCGGTGGGCTGGCGTTGTTCGCGGGCATCATTCACGATCAGGCGGATGCGGTGGAAGCCGCGCTGCGTCAGACCGGCCTAGAACCGTTCGCCCGCCGTCAGGATGGCGACTGGGTGCTGATTGAAGCGCGGCGGCCAATCATTTCTTAATCATGTTAGTAACAATACAAGAAATCTTAAGCATTGTAATTAGAGAGGTCTGCTATAATGTAAGTTATTAATTGGATGCGAGACTATAAGATCAGATGCCATATTCTGCTTTTAGAATCAGTCTGATCTACTTGATCTGTAGTGTCCTCTGGATCGGGTTCAGCGATCGCATTCTATACACTCTGGAATTTCCCCATTCTGTTATCGAATCGATTTCTCTGGTTAAGGGATGGTTCTTTGTTGCCATAACCACGCTGCTGCTTTATTTTCTCATTCGAGGCGCTTTTCGAGCGCAAGCCCGCGACCACACGCTGCTGAATGCGGTCATTTCTTCATCCCCGTTGTCGATTCTGGTTCTCGACCCCGAAGGGCGCGTTAAACTGTGGAATAAGGCCGCAGAACAGATCTACGGCTATAGCGCCATCGAAACGATTGACAAACCGTTGGTGGTGGTTCCCCCCGAAAATTGGGATGAGTTTATACGCAATCTCCAGCGCGGCTTGTCTGGCGAGAGTCTTTCTGCTGTTTCCCTGCGGCGGCGGCGGAAAGATGGCTCGATGGTGGATATTCTGTTGTACGCTGCACCTCTCTATGATGATGGTGGCCGAATTATCGGTGTTGTTTCGGCTGCGGACGACATCACTGAATTCAAGCGCCTTCAGTCCGAAGCGCGTGATAAAGAACGCTTGCAAATGGCGCTGGACAAAGAAGTAGAACTTCGTGATTTACGGGCACGGTTCATGTCCATGCTGTCACATGAGTTTCGTAATCCTCTCGCGGCGATATTCTCGTCCATCGAATTGCTCGATCATTACGGTGCAAAGCTGGAACCCGACATCAAACAGCAGCGCTATACCGATATGCGCCGCCAGATTCATACGGTGATTGAAATGCTGGATGAATTTCTGCTGATGATGCGGTCAGAACAGGTCGGGTTGCAGTATCAACCGGAGCAGGTTGAAATCAATACGATTTGCCAGAGTGTTTTTAGACAGTGCCAGTTGACCTCATCGCGCCACCTGTTCCGGTTTACGCCACTTCCTCAGGGATGCACACTCTATGCTGATGAAAAATTGCTGCGACACGCGCTGGATAACTTGCTGACCAATGCCATCAAGTATTCTCCGCAGGGCGGGGAGATTCATCTGGAACTGCGTCAAGAGGGTGAGTTCTTAGAGATTCTTGTACACGATCAGGGTATCGGAATACCGGAGAGTGATCTGAAACTCATTTTCGAGCCATTTCGCCGTGCAGCGAATGTGGGAGCTATTCCGGGTAGCGGATTAGGTATGTCCATTACCCGGCAAGCGGTGGAACTGCATGGCGGAAAGGTGAAGGTCACAAGCCGTCTGGGGGTGGGCAGCACGTTTACACTGGCGCTGCCGCTGCCAAACCCGTTCAAAAATCACGTCCAGTAAAAACCCGTTACCGTTTGTCAGCCTGCCACAGCGCATAGGCACGGTCTGCACGCTGGCGGTGGTTCATGTGCCAGTTTTCGATGGCGGTGTGGTCAAAGTAGCCCAGTTCCGGCGTTTCGTGCGAGGGCGTGAGCGCCCCGCCGATGACGGTGCAGCGGAAGAACAGGGTGTAGGTGGTTTGCACCACATGCGGGTATTGCCCCGGTTGCGCGGTGTACACATCCACCAGTTCATTCACGCTCACTTCCAGCCCGGTTTCTTCGCGCAGTTCCCGCGCTAGATTCTCCTGCGGCGTGTAGTTCACTTCGGCATAGCCACCGGGCAGCGCCCAGCGCCCGTTGTCCGAACGCCGCACCAGCAGCACCTGTCCGGCGGGGTTGAACACCGCGCCGCACACCCCTACTTTGGGCGTGATGTAGCCCGTTTCGCGGCGGAACTGCGCGACGATCTGCTCCAGTTCGAGTCCGGTGAGCGCCGCATATTCGTTGGCGGTCAGGCGCAGCAGGCGCTCATAGCGTTCGTGGTTGTAGGGATCGTTCTGGTTGTAGTGCAGCCCTGTGAGCGCAATCGCCCGCAGTTCTTCCAGCAGCGCGGACACATCCATCACAGCATCACCTTTCCGCCATCCACGTTGATTGCCTGTCCGGTCAGGTAACGCGACGCATCTGAACACAGGAACAGCACCAGCCCGACCACATCTTCGGGGATGCCGAGCCGCTTCTGCGGGATGTCCTCCAGCCACTTTTGCATCTGGGCGACGTTCTGGCGCAGGTGGGCGGTCATCTCGGTTTCGATCACGCCCGGACAGACGGCATTCACGCGGATGCCATAGACGGCAAATTCACGGGCGCACTCGCGGGTGAAGCCGATCATGCCGGCTTTGCTGGCGACATAGCCGGAGCGCAGCGCAATCGGGATGTTGTGGCCGGCAATCGAGGCGATGTTGATGATCGAGCCGCTGCCCGCCGCCCGCATCACCTTGCCAGCGGCGCGGCTGGTGTAAAAGGCGGCGCTCAGGTTGATGTTGATGGCACTGTGCCAGTCGGCATCGGTCATCTCAAGGATGCTGGCCTTCGGTTCGACGCCGGCATTGTTCACCACAATATCCAGCCGCCCGAAATCCGCCACAATTTTCTCGATCATGCGGTCTACCGCCGCCGAGTCCGCCACGTCGGTGACGTAGGCGTTGGCTTCCCCGGTGAGTGTGCCAGCGGTGAGGGTGGCGCTGGCGGGGTCAATATCGTTGACGGCCACCACCGCGCCGCAGTCCGAAAGCCCCTGCGCGATGGCCTTGCCGATGCCGCGCCCCGCACCGGTGACGAGGGCGACCTGATTGCGTAAGTTGACGTTGAACATAAGGGACGAATTCACTCCTTGAACATGGCATCCACGAGGGCACGCACATAGTCGTCATCATCCAACTGTGCGCTGTTATTCCACAGAATTTCGGGGCGGAAGCGAAACGGCAATAGCACCCGTGAGCATAAAAGACCGTTTTCCAGTTCGATGCGCTGGAAAATGCCATTCGGGGTGCGCTCGTAAAAGTCCACTTGCTTCCGCAGCGGGTTGATGAGCCAGTATTCGCGCACGCCACCCGCCTCATACTCATCATATTTTTCGACCAGATCGCGGTGCTGACTCTCTTTGGAGACAATCTCGATGACCACATCGGCAGCGCCAACCGTTAGCGTGGGCTGGATGATGGGCAGGTTTTCGTTCAGGATGACCTGCAAATCCGGTTCACGGGCGGGCGCATCCGGGCTGAGTCGCATGACGAACGGGCTGCGTAGCACGCGCCCCATGCGGCTGCGGCTGAGGAAGATACGCAGCATGTGATAGAAGAAGCCATCAAGCTGGTTATGTTCGTATGTAACGGGGGACAACGGAATCACCTCACCTTCTACCCATTCTGCGAAGTTTTCGGCATACAGGCGCATGTAGTCCTCGAACGTCACCCGATGGGCAGGGCGTTCTGCTGGTGAGAGGGTGCTGGGGGGGAACGTTTGATCGGTCATGTGTCGTTACCCTTGACTCGGCCATCTGGACGCTTTCATTATAACATTTGTGCCGTCACCACTCACTGTCTTTTAATGGATGATTTGGGATGAGGCCGTTATAATAGCATTCGTGATATTTAGCACAAATTGAATGTTGTGAACGATGGCCTACAAACGACTAGATGAATTTCTCGTGCGACTGGAAGAAGTGGGCGAAGTGATCCGCATCAAAGCGCCGGTGAGCGCCGAGTTGGAGATCAGCGAGATCACCGACCGGATTAGCAAGCTGCCGCATGACCAGAATAAGGCGCTGCTGTTCGAGAATGTGGAAGGCAGCAAGTTCCCGCTGCTGGTCAACCTGTACGGCAATCCGCGCCGTATGGCGTGGGCGATGGGCGTGGACGACCTGAACGAACTCAACGAACGGTTGGGGAAGTTGATTGACCCCAAGTTGCCGAAGGGCATGGGCGCGATGATGAGCCGCGCTGGTGACATGCTAGGGGCGCTGCGGAGCATCGGGTTAGGGCCGAGCCGCGTGAAAACCGCGCCCGTGCAGGAAGTGGTCATCACCGACCATCCCGATGTGAACATCTTCCCGATTCTCAAATGCTGGCCGCAGGATGGCGGCAAATACATCACCCTGACTTCGGTCATCACCCGCGATCCGGCGACGGGGGCGCGTAACGTAGGCATGTACCGCGTACAGGTCTACGATGGGCAGACGGTGGGGCTGCACTGGCAGCGGCATAAGGGCGGCAAAGAGCATCAGGAATTGGGCAAAGAGCGCCAGCAGCAGCGCATTCCGGTGGCAGTGGTGCTAGGCGGCGATCCGGCGGCGATGTGGTGCGGTAGCGCCCCGCTACCCCCCGGCATTGACGAGTATTTGCTGGCGGGCTGGCTGCGCGGCAAGCCTGTGTCGTTCGTCAAATGCGTGTCGCAGGATTTGGAAGTGCCAGCCCATGCCGAGATCGTGATTGAAGGTTGGTTCGACCCGAACGAGCATCGTACCGAAGGGCCGTTTGGCGATCATACCGGCTTCTACACCCCGCCCGACCTGTTCCCGGTGATGCACATCACTGCCATCACCCACCGCCATGACGCGATTTACCCGACGACGCTGGTGGGCAAGCCGCCGATGGAAGACCTGTGGATGGGGACGGCTACCGAGCGCCTGTTCCTGCCGCTGATGAAGCTGTTCATGGGCGAGATCGTGGATTACGGGATGCCGGCTGAGGGCGTGTTCCACAATCTGGTGGTGGTGAGCATCAAGAAGCGGTTCCCCGGTCACGCGCAGAAGATCATGTACGGGCTGTGGGGGCTGGGGCTGATGATGCTGACCAAAGGCTTCATCGTGGTGGATGCCGATGTGGATGTGCATGATATGGCGGCGGTGGCGCGTGCTGTGCTGGAGAACGTCCACTGGCGGCGGGATGTGACCCTCGTGGATGGGGCAGTTGACCAACTCGATCATTCGTCGCTGGAAGATTCGTATGGCGGCAAAATCGGGATTGATGCCACCCGTTCCACCAAACCGGAATTTCAGACGGCCTTGCCCGACCCCGCACCGCTGGATAGCGCCCGCATCACGGCGTTGGTGGGCGAACGCTGGCGCGAGACGCACGGCACGCTGCTGGTGGCTTACGACAAGACCAACCTGAAGCCGCACGACGCAATGCAACAACTGTGGGCGATTTGCCCGGATCGCAATCTGATTCTGCTGGACAAAAACGTGGACGTGAACAACCTGTCCGATGTGGCATGGCGGGCGCTAGGCAATACTGATTGGCGGCGCGATGTGCAGATCAGCGGCGGGATTGACCACTACGCCGCGCCGGACGCAGCGCGGGGGCAGATCGGCATTGACGCGACCAGCAAGACCGCCGCCGATGGGCATCCTCGCGGGTGGCCGGAGGAAATCTTCATGTCACCGGAGATTGTGGAGCGCGTGACGCGCCGCTGGAAAGAATACGGCCTGAAATAGGGTAACAAGAGTCCCCACCCCTGGCCCCTCCCCATACAGGGCTGAGGGGAAAAAGGGGAGGGGATTCTGCCCAATAGTGCGGCCTGAAATAGGTGCTTGTTTGTGGTGTAGGGGCGGTGTGGCGGTCGGCGAACGGGGTTTATCAGGAGACTGCCCGTTGCCCCTGCATTCTTCTTGAATTATAGTCACCGTTTCCGGTTTTGTGAGCGTGAAGCGAACGTGTCGCGTAAATTCCAGCGCCGAACTGAGGATTTTGTGTGCGAACACTGCGGGCAGACTGTGGTGGGGGATGGCTATACCAACCATTGCCCGCGCTGCCTGTGGAGCAAGCATGTGGACGAAAACCCCGGCGATCGGGCGGCGCAGTGCGGCGGCCTGATGCAACCGGTGGGCGCGGAGCAGAAGCGCGGCGAAATCACGCTGGTACACCGCTGCGTGCGTTGCGGGCATCTCAAGCGCAACCGCGCCGCTGCGGACGATGATTTTGCCCGACTGCTGGCGGTGCTGGCGCTCGGCAACCGCTTCTGAACCGGACAGACTGACCAACACCAACCTCACACAAGGAGGGTCTGAACGTGGCTCGATCTGCCGCGCCAACCGCAACCCCGAAAACGTCCTTCTGGACGCGGGTCAAACTCTTTTTGGAACTCATCAAATTCGAGCATACCATCTTCGCGCTGCCCTTCGCCTATCTGGGGATGGTGCTGGCGGCGGGTGGCCTGCCTACGTTTCACCAGTTTTTCTGGGTGACGGTGGCGATGGCCTCCGCCCGCACGTTGGCCTTCGCCATCAATCGGCTGGCTGACCTGCGCTATGACGCGACCAACCCGCGCACCGCCCGCCGTCCCTCGGTGACGGGCGCGATCAGCCCGCAACTGATGATCGGCTTCGCGCTGCTGTCGCTGCTGCTGCTAGGCGTGTCGGCGGCGCTGCTCAGTCCGCTGGCGCTGCTTTTGTTCCCCGGCGCGCTGCTGTTCCTGCTCGGCTATTCGTATACCAAACGCTTCACCGCGCTCTGTCACTGGGTACTCGGTTTCACGGACGGACTCGCGCCGATGGGCGGCTGGATTGCCGTGCGTGGCAGCGCCTTCTCGCCGGAGGATTTGCCGGCGTGGTTGCTGATGTTCGCGGTCACGTTCTGGATTTCCGGCTTCGATCTGATCTACGCCTGTCAGGATGTGGAGCATGATCGGCAGGAAAAGCTGTACTCGTGGCCTAGCAATCGCGGCATGGCGGCGGCGCTGTTCATGGCGAAGGCCAACCATGTGCTGACCCTGCTGGTGCTGGCGCTGCTGGGGCTGGTGATGGGGCTAGGCTGGCCTTACTGGGTGGCGCTGGTGATTACTGGCGGGCTGCTGGCCTATGAGAACAGCATCGTTAAGCCCAACGATCTGTCGCGTCTGGGCGTGGCGTTCTTCAATATCAACTCGTATATCGCGCTCACCCTGTTCGCCGGGACGTTTCTGGCGCTGGTGATCTAGTCGCGGAGACTTTGCATGGCTCATTTGAAGGGTAAAGAACGCGCTGCCTATGTGCAGGATATGTTCGGGCGCATTGCAGGACGCTATAACCTGATGAACCGCCTGATGACGGGCGGGCAGGATATGAAGTGGCGGCGCTTCGTAGTGCAGCAGGCCAATCTGTGCCCCGGTGATCGCTTGCTCGATCTGGCAACCGGAACGGGCGATATTGCTTTCGAGGCGCTCAAAGTCGTGCCGGATTTGTGCGTGGTGGGGGCGGATTTCTCCGTGCCGATGATGCGCGTGGGACAGGCGCTGCCGTTGGGGGCGCGTGTGGGCTGGGCGGGCGCAGACGCGCTCAACCTGCCCTTCCTGGACGGCGCGTTTCAGGCCGTCACCTCCGGCTATCTGGCGCGGAATGTGATTGACATCCCGCGCATGTTCGCGGAGCAACTGCGCGTCCTGAAACCGGGTGGGCGAATCGTGGTGCTGGATAGCTCCCCGCCGCCAGCCAACCTGCTGCGCCCGTTCATCGAGATTCACCTGCGCTACGGGATTCCGCTGCTCGGCAAACTGGTGGCCGGCAAGAATGGCGCGGACGCTTACCAGTATTTGCCTAGCTCGACGCAAGCCTTCAAAACGCCGGACGAACTGGCGGCGCTGATGCGGGCGGCGGGCGTGCGGAATGTGCAGTACCGCACCTTCATGTTCGGCACGATGGCGGTGCATTGGGGTGAGAAATGAGCGCCCCGCAGCGGTTGATCGTCGCCATTTCCGGCGCTTCCGGCGTGATCTACGGCATTCGCCTGCTGGAAGTGCTGGCGCAGGATCGTTCGGTGGAGTCGCATCTCATCCTCAGTCCGGCGGCGAAGGCTACTATCGCGCAGGAAACCACATGGAAGGTGAGCGATGTCGAGGCGCTGGCGACGGTGGTGCATAAACCGGGGGATGTGGGCGCGAGTATCGCCAGCGGTTCGTTCGATACGTTGGGCATGATCGTTGCGCCGTGCAGCATCAAAACACTCTCGTCCATCGCCAACAGCTATGACGCCGATTTGCTGACCCGCGCCGCCGATGTACAGTTGAAAGAAGGCCGTCCTGTGCTGCTGATGGTGCGCGAAACGCCGCTGCATATCGGTCATTTGCGCCTGATGACGCAGGCCGCCGAGAACGGGGCGATCATCATGCCGCCTGTCCCCGCCTTTTACGGGTTGCCGCAAACGGTGGATGACCTGATTAACGGCACAGTGGGGCGGGCGCTGGCGCGTATCGGCGTGAAGAATGATCTGTACTTCAAATGGTTGGGGATGAGCAAACCCCTTTCGCCGGAGGCTGGAACATGAGCGACTACCGTGAAACCGTGCGGACGTTCCTGAAGGCGCAGTCCACGCTGTCGCTGGCGACGGTGAACGCGGGCGACCAACCGGAGGCCGTGCCGCTGTTCTACGTGTCCGACGACTCGCTGCGGCTCTACTGGCTGTCCTCCCCGAACAGCCGCCACAGCCAGAACTTGCTGGCACACCCGCGTGTGGCGGGGACGGTGTATCCGACGGTGTGGAACTGGGCGGACATCGTTGGCTTGCAGTTGGAAGGCGAAGCCTCTGATGTGACCGACGCGGCGCAGCGCGAACACATCCTCCAACTCTACCTCGCCAAGTTCAAACTGCCGGAGTCGTTCGCAGAGGCGATTGCCGCCAGCACGCTATTCATGCTGCGCCCGACGTGGATGCGCTGGCTGAACAACCGCGAGATGTTCGGCTTCAAGACCGAGATTCCGCTGCCGTAGACCTCACCCCGATGGGGGATAAGAGGGGTGAGGTTGCTCTTTACGGTGTGATGACCACTTTTAGGACTTCTTCGCGGCTGTCGCGCACCAGCGCCATTGCCTCCGGCAGTTTCGCCAGCGGCATGACGTGGCTGATGAGCTGATTGCCATCCACATGCCCATCGCGCAGCAAGCCTAGCACCTGCGGGAAGTACAACGCGGGCGCGGCGTGCGAGGCGCGGAGTTGCAGCTTTTTGAAGTGGAAATCGTTGGCATCGAAGCTGATACGCGCTCCATCCCCGTATTGAATGCCGATGAACGACAGAATGCCGCCGTAACGCATCAGTGGCATGGCCTGACCGATGGCCTCCACCGAGGCGGACACCAGCGCCCGATCTACACCGCCTTTGCGGAAGTGACCGGGGGTTAGCGGGTTGTCGCGGGTGAGTATCACCTCGTCCGCGCCGAAAGCCGCCGCCACCTGCGCCCGCCGTCCGCCGGAACGGTTGGCGGCATAAACCCGTGCCGCGCCGCGCATCCGTGCCAGCGGGATCGCCATTAGCCCGATGGGGCCGAGGCCGAACATCAGCACTTCGTCGCCTAGCGCAATATCGGCTACGCGCACCATATCCACCGCTACGCCGATCGGTTCGGTCAGGCAGGCGACTTCGGGCGTGAGGCCGCTGTAGGGGACGAGGCACTCACGCGGGGCGAGGATGTATTCGGCAAAGCCCATCGTGGGGTTCTGCCAGAAGTTTTTGCCGCGAGGACAGAGGTCGCTGCGCCCGTTGCGGCACTGTTCGCACGTTCCGCAATACGAACCGCTTTCCAGCACCACACGATCCCCTTCTTTGACGTGGGTAATGCCCGCGCCCACGCTCATCACCACGCCGGCCACTTCATGCCCGAACCCCTGCCATTCGGTGGCGAGGTGGTTGGCATAGTGCATGTCGGTGCCGCAGATGCCGCAGGCGTCCACTTTGACCAGCGCCCAATCGTCGCGCACATCGGGGATGGGGACTTCGCGCATTTCAAAGCCGAACGGCGCTTTCACAAAACCCGCCAGCATGGTGTTCATTGGAATGTCCTTTCAGAAACGGCGTTTGCAATGAGGGGACGATTATAGCGCGGCGGGTGAATGCCGAAAACAAAACACCCCGCGACAGGGGCGGGGTGTTTGGGTGGGACGAGGGGTTAGCCGCCGCTGTCGCTGGTGTCTACGGCGTTCGGGTTGACAGTGGGCGTGGCGAGATTTGCTAGCGCCGTCGCAGTGGCGACCATATCCGATTGCTGCTCGCTGAGAACCACATCCCCGAAGCCGCGCACGACCGAAACCCATGTGCGCCCCGGTTTCATCATAATTGGCTGGTTGTTGCCGTAGATGATCTGAAGGGCGGAACCGGGTTCGCGGTCTTTGCGCCGCCAGTAGCCTTCGTACCACAGGCCGTCGCGCAGCAGCAAAGCGCGTCCCTGATCCCAGAGTTGAATCTCGATGGATTTGTACTTGGCATCCGGCGGGAAGATGACCGGATTATCGTCGTGCGGCACTTCGATGATGATGAGGTTATCCGCCCACAACTGCTGACCGTCTCCCGCGTCCATGTGCGCCACGCCATCGGTATAGCGCAGGTAGCGTCCGGTGGCCGCGTCGTACTGCCAGCGGGCATCAGTCTGCCCGTACCAGTCAATGAAAGCATCCACCGCCGGTTGCCCATCAGGATCGGGGGTGGGGCTGAAGGCGAAGCCACGCGCTTTATAGCCGGTGTTCACTTCGCGGCGGGTGGCCTTCGCCCACAGTAGGTTAGTGTCGAGGAACAGGGTATGTTCCAGTGGCAGATCTTCACGCGGGAAGCGGCAGAAGCCGGCATCTTCGCAGTTGTCGCCCTTCAGCGGCGAGAACGACTGGTACACCCAGTCGGCGCTCATAATCAATTGCTGGATCGGGGCGCTGGTGCCGGAGTAGGCCAGCAGGGCGCTGTACATCTGCACCAGTTCGAGGTCAATCAGGCGGGCGCTGCGCACCGAACCGACTTTGGTCGGCGCGTTGGTGCGGAAGATGGCGGCAAAGCGGGTGACGCCGCCTTCGGTTTCGTACTCGTACACCAGATCAGCCAGATTCACGCCGGTCTGCGGGCGGACGATGGGCGGGTAGTTGGAAATCTTGACGATCAGGTTGCGCCGCGATTTCACTTCTTCGTTGGGATATTCCAGCCCGGTCAGCGGGTTCACGTTTTCCGGGTACACAAATGGCCCGTTGGGCGTAGGGGTGGGGCTGGGCGTTTGTGTGGGCGAAGGCGTCACCGATGGCGTGAAGGTGGCGGTAGGCGTTTCGGTGGCGGTGGGCGTGGGCGTGGGGGTGAGGGTGGCGGTAGGTGTTTCGGTGGCGGTGGGTGTTTGTGTGGGGGTGGCACTTGGCCCAACCGGCGTGTTGGTCGCAAAGCTAAACACTGTCGGAATGGGGGTGTTGGTTCCCGGCAGTGTGATCTGCAAGCGTATTTCTTCGCTGCGCGCCACACCCGGCAACGCGGTCATGCCTGCCAGCGCAAGCATCAGAGTCAAGAATAGTCCGATTCGTTGGCGCATCACAGCGATCAAGCCTCATGCTAACTTAGGTGGTCAAGCAAACGCGGATTAGTATATGCGTGAGGGCGTGGATTGCACAGTCCTAGTGACAGGTTTGATCGCCTGCGGTAACATGACGTAGGGAAATCGCTGATTAGGATGCCATCTGGCGACCGCGATGATTCCTCATTTTTTCGATACCGGAGGAACTTGATTGTGCCTAGCCGCCGTATTTTGTTTTCATTTGCACACCCCGATGATGAGAGTTTCGGATCGGGCGGGGTGATTTCCCGCTATGTAGCGGATGGCGCAGAAGTTTCGCTCATTTGCGCGACCAATGGCGAAGTGGGTACGGTCGCACCGGAGTTTATGAAGGATTACGCTTCGGTGGCTGAACTGCGGTTGGCAGAATTGGATTGTGCCGCCGCCAAACTGGGTTTTAAACAGGTGGTTAAACTGGGCTACCGCGACAGCGGGATGATGGATTCCGAAACCAGCCGCGACCCGCGCTGCCTGTGGCAGATTCCGCGTGAGCAGGTCATCCGGCGGGTGGTGGAAGTCATTCGTGAACTGCGTCCACAGGTGGTGATTACCTTCAACAAGTACGGTGGCTACGGTCATCCTGACCATATCGCCATTCAGCAGGCGACGGTGGGCGCGTTTCATTTAGCGGGCGATGCTTCGTTTGTGACCGAAGGCTTGCAACCGTATGCGCCGCAGAAATTGTATTACACCTCGATCCCGCGCTCATTGATGCGTGTGGGGTTGGCGCTCACCCATGTTCGCCGCCAAGACCCGCGCAAGTTGGGGCGCAATAAGGATGTGGATATGCTGGCGATCCTCGAAAATGCCGAGCCGATCCACACGCGCATTCACATCAGCGACTACTACGAAGCATGGGACGCGGCCAACACCTGCCATGCCAGTCAGTTAGGCGGCGGCATGCCGCGTTTGCCGCTGATGATGCGCAAAACCTTTGCGCCTTATCAGGGGTTCACCCGCGTATATCCCGCCCCGACCAGTGATACGGTGGACGAGTACGATTTCTTTACGGGTGTGCGGTTGGATGAATGACGAGCAGAGCGCCGCAGAGGGGCGGATTGACCGCCTGTTGGACGCGATTGACCTGTTGAAGGATGATCGCCGCGAGGATGCGGTGCGCCTGCTGCGGGAGCTTATTCAGGAAGATAACAATTTTGAGGATGCGTGGCTGTGGATGAGCGTGGCGGTCGAGTCGCTTGACCAGAGCGCGATTTGTCTGGATAACGCGCTGCGCATCAACCCGCAAAATGCCGGTGCTGCCAGCGCCCTGTATCGCATCCGTCACCCGGAAATGCTGCACGAACAGCAGCGCGGGCGCATTCGCTTCTGGCGTGATCTGGCGTTTACTGCGCTGTGGTTGCTGGTGGTTGGCTTGTTGTGTGCGCTGCCGCTGAACTTTTTCTGGGCGTGGCGTTGAGTCAGGGCGAGAGCCTGCCGTAATGCTGGCTGACCACGCTTTGCCCTTCCGCACTTTGCGCCCAACCGATGAAATCACGATAAGCGCCATCCGGTTCGGTGGTTCCCACCACAAATAAGGTCGCCCGCAGCGGATACTCGTTCCGGCTGACCGCCGCTGTGGTGGGCAGCACGCCATCTACCGCCAACGGTATGACGCTGCCATCTAGATAACTCATGGACACATAACCGATGCTGCCTGCCGTTTGCGCGGTGCTGGCGATCATTGCGGCGCTGCCGGGGACGATGATGGCGGCACGGGTGGTCAGGCGTTCCCCGATGAGCTGTTCCTCGAATTCGGCACGGGTTCCAGAGCCATCCTCGCGGCTGAAAACCGTGATGGGCAAATCGGGGCCGCCCACTTCCTGCCAGTTGGCGATATGACCGAGGAAAATGCGCCGCAACTGGTCGGTTGGCAGGCCGCGAACCGGGTTGGCGGGGTTGGTAATCACGGCGATTCCGTCCTGCCCGATGGGCCATGCCAGCAGTGGTTGACCGACACTTCCAGATGGGAGATGGTTGGTGAGGAGATAACCTTCTTTGCGGGTATTGATCTGTTCGAGCAGATTGGTCTGTGTACCGGTCACGGGCGTAAAGCTGATTTCGGGGTGGGTTTGCGCGTAGCGGGTGGTGAGGTCTTGCAGGAGGGGGATGGTGGCGGAGGTGGCATACAAGCGCAGTGAAATGCTGTCCCGTGTGGGCGTGGAGGCGGGCATTACCGGGGAGCCACAGCTCACCAGCGTAAATGCCACAGCGGCAAGCGTGCGGGTGGTACGGCGCATGGGGCTATCCGGTGGGCGCTGGACGGTCGGGCGGGCGCAGGGGAAAGGGCGGGGTGGTCACGCGGAAGCCTCGGTCGGGGTTAAGGGGTTTGGAGATAGTTGGCGAGGAATGTCGAAACGTAGCCCGAAAGATCGCCTTCCAGAATCGCGTGGCGCATGGCCTCCATGTGGCGGATGAGGAAGCGGATATTGTGCAGACTGAGCAAAACAGAACCTAGAATTTCGCCTGCTTTGACCAGATGGCGCAAATAAGCGCGGCTGAAATTCTGGCAGCAGTAGCAGTCACAGGCCGGGTCGAGGGGCGCGGCATCGGTGGCGTTGACGAGGTTGCGGATGTTGATGCGCCCTTTGGCGGTGAGCGCCGCGCCGTGACGGGCGACGCGGGTGGGCATTACGCAGTCGAAAATATCAATGCCGCGCATGACCGCATTTGCGAGGTCATCCGGTTCGCCCACGCCCATCAGGTAGCGGGGTTTGTTGTCCGGCAATAGAGGGACGGTGAAATCCAGCGTGGCAAGCATTTCGGCTTTGGTTTCGCCCACCGCCAGCCCGCCCACCGCGTAACCGGGGAAGCCCATCGGGACGAGATCGGCGGCGGAACGCTGGCGCAAATCCTGAAAGATGCCCCCCTGCACAATGCCGAACAACGCCTGCTGGCTGTCGTCCGGGTGTGCCTGACGGCAGCGGCGCGCCCATGCGGTTGTGCGTTCTACAGCGCGATCCGCAATGATGCGGTCGGTGGGTTTGGGACACTGGTCGAAACACATGATGATGTCCGCGCCCAGATTTTGCTGGATTTGCATCGAAAGTTCGGGGGTGAAACGGTGACGGCTGCCATCCAGATGACTCTGGAAGGTGACGCCTTCATCATCAATGCGGTTGATGTGCGCCAGACTGAACACCTGAAACCCGCCCGAATCGGTGAGCATCGGGCCATCCCAGCGCATGAACTGATGCACGCCGCCCAACTGTCGCACCAGCTCGTCGCCGGGGCGCAAATGCAGGTGGTAGGTGTTCGCCAGCACCAGCGACGCGCCAATTTCGCGCAGATCACGCGGGAGTACGGCTTTTACCGTCGCCTGTGTGCCAACCGGCGCAAATACCGGGGTAGGAATATCGCCATGCGGTGTGTGCAAAATGCCTGCGCGGGCACGCCCCTGCGTCTTGAGGATTTCAAATTCAAAGCTCATCAACCTGCTCTTACCTGTTTGAAACCATGACCCGTGCTATTATAACATAGTGTCTTCCTCTGCCATTCAAGTGAGCGATGTCATGATTAGCCTTTATGATATTCTCGAAGCCTCTAACGGACAGCTTTTCGGCGAACCTGCCGCCCATATTTTTACGGATTTTTGTTTTGATGCGCGATTGGCGGGTGAAGCGCAAATTTTTGTGGCGCTCAAAACCGATCAGGGCGATACCCATCAGTACATGCGCGATGCGGTCGAAAAGGGCTGCTTGGGCATCCTGTGTACGCACCCGCCGGAGTTCGACACCAAAGGCGTGTCGGTGGTGATTGTGCGCGATACCGAAGCCGCGCTGGTGGGCTGGACGCGCTACATGCTGAAAAAACTGGGGACGCAGGTGGTTTGCGTGGCGGGGACGGCGGGGAAGTCGCTCACGGTGGAAGCCATTGCGCGGGTTCTGGCGGTTCGCTTTCACGCGCACAGCAGCAAAGGCTACGGGCCGCTGCGGTTGGAACTGCCCCGGACGCTGGCTGGACTGACGCCGGAAGATGAGTTTGTCATCCTCGAACTGGACGTTACCCGACCGGGCGAGATGGCGGAACTGTCGCAAACACTACATCCCGATGTGTGCGTGATTACGAATGTGGGCTATTCGCACACCGATGCGTTTGGCGCACTGGACGAAATTGCCGCCGAGTACCGGTTTCTGCTGGATCGGCTGGCATCCACCAGTTTAGCGGTGCTGAACGCGGACGACGATTACACCCGCCTGCTGAATAGTTCGGCGCATTCCCGCGTGCTGACAGCGGGCATTGACAGTTTTGGTGCGGATTTGATCGCCTATAACGTGGTGCCGGGTATCAGTAAGACCGGTTTCGATTTGCGTTATGGCAGCGAACGCCATGTCGGGCGCTGGATACCTTGGTTGGGCAAGCATCAGGTGTACGCGGCGCTGGCGGCGCTGGCGGTGGGGCTGCATTACGATGTGCCGCTGGATGATGCTCTGCGGGCGCTGACCGAACTGCCGTACCTGCCGGGACGGATGAGTCCGATGAACGGCTTGGGGAACAGCCTGATCGTGGATGATAGCGCGAACGCTTCGATGGGGTCGGCGCTGGCGGCGCTGAACTGGATGCAGTCGGTGAATGATGAGCGTCCGCCGGATGATCGTAACCGCCTCGTTTTTGTGCTGGGCGATATGGATCATCTGGGTAGTTTCAGCCCATTTGTTCACCGTTCAGTGGGGCAGCGGGCGGCGGAAGTGGCAGATGTGTTCATCACCGAAGGCACGGAAGCCGCAGTGGCAGGCCGCGCCGCGCTGGATAAAGGGATGGATCGCAAGAGCGTATGCACGACCTACAGCGTGCAGGATACAGTGGCGACCTTGCGCGACCGCTACGGGCTGTCGGCGCATGATGTGGTGGTGGTGACGGGCGGCGCGGCGACCCGTATGGAACTGGTGACGCAGGCGCTCCTGCGGGAAGAGCAGGATCGGGTTCAGCTTCCCCGGCAGGATGTCGTGATGGATACGAATGTGCTGGTGCAGCCCACGCAGTTAAGCCGCGTGGAGATTGATTTACATGCGCTGGCGAATAATGTGCGCGGAATCAAGAACTGGGTGGGCGAGCAAGTGGCTGTGATGGCGGTGGTGAAGGCCGACGCCTACGGTCACGGGGCGGTTTCGGTAGGCCGCACCGCGCTGCTCAACGGGGCGGAGTATCTAGGCGTGAGTTCGGTGGGCGAGGCGCTGGAACTGCGCGAGGCCGGCATAGACGCGCCGATTCTGGTGCTGAACTACACGCCGGTCAGTGCGGTGCGGCAAGCGGTACGGCAGAATCTAACGCTCACCCTGTACGATCTCGATCTGGCGCGGGCTTATGACCGGGCGGCGCGTGAACTGGGTGCCAAGCTGCCGGTGCATGTGAAGGTGGATACTGGCATGGGGCGGTTGGGCGTGATGCCCAAAGAGGCTATGCTGCTGTTCCGCCATCTGTACACGCTCAACAATCTGGACATCGAAGGCATTTTTACCCATTTTGCCAGCGCGGACGACGATCCCGATTTCACCGCTTATCAGGCCAAAGCCTTCCGCGACATTATCAAGCCGCTGCGGGCGTCCGGCTTTAACTTTGCCTATATACACGCCGCGAACTCGGTGGGAACGCTGGTTTCTAAGGATTACCACTTCAATATGGTACGGGTGGGGCTGGCGCTGTACGGGCTGTCCCCTTCCGAAAGTGTGCGCGTTCCCGAAGGGTTCAAACCGGTGCTGACGTGGAAAACGTCCATCGCGCAGGTTAAGACGCTCCCCGGCGGGCATTCGGTGGGCTATGGGCGCACTTATCGCGTGTCCGAGGAGGAGCGCATTGCCATCCTGCCGGTAGGGTATTCGGATGGGTTCCGCCGTGCGCCGAGGAATTGGGGCGAAGTGCTGGTACATGGTCAGCGTGCGCCCATCATTGGGCGGGTGAGCATGGAAAAATCCGCAATCAACGTCTCCCACATTCCTGATGTGAGCGTGGGTGATGAAGTGGTGCTGTTGGGGCGGCAGGGCGATGAAGTGATTACGGCGGACGATGTGGCGGCGCGGATCGGCACGATCAGCTATGAAGTGGTGACGGGCATCCTGCCGCGTGTCCGGCGTTAGTGCAGGTGAGAACCTTACTCCGCAGTCCCCTTCAGGGGTAGGTTTTTTACTGGGAAACCCTCAACCCCAACCTTTTCGCTGCGCATCATGGTGAAGGGAGTAAGACCAACAGATGCGTCTTACTTCCCCTCTCCATAGCGGTACTCCGCGTGACGGAGAGGGGACTGAGGGGTGAGGTTCTTCAAACACCTACCCTTAAAAGGATGGGGGGATGAGGGTGAAAATACCGCCCACGTTCTAGCCTAACCGCTGCTGTAAATCGGCGGTGACGAGTTTGATGTCTGTGCCGAAGGTGTAGAAAGCCACCAGTTCGCCCTGCGGATTTACCACGAACAGATTCGAGGTGTGGTCAACGATGTAATCGTCGGCTTGATTGGTGGGCGAGGCGCGTTTGGCAAAATACAGGTCGTAGTCCGTGCCGATTTGCAGCAGGGTGGCTTCGTCCCCCGTCAATCCCACAATCCCCGAATCGAAACGGGCGATGAACGTTTTGAGCGTGTCGGGCGTGTCGCGCTCACCATCCACGCTAATAAAGACGCGGTTTACTTCGTCAGCGCGTTCCCCTAGCGCGTTCTTGATCTGCTTGTATTCCAGCAGCGTGAGTGGGCAAACATCCGGGCAGTGGGTATAGCCAAAGAACAGCAGTGTGAATTTTCCATGAAAATTGCTGAACTGGACAGGCTGCCCATCCTGATTGGTGAGCGTGAAATCCTTTAGCGGACGCGGCGGGGTGACTTCGGTGACACCGGTGAAGGGCGTGCCTTCAACCGCCGCCAGTCCGGGGCTGGATGGTGTGGCGGATAGGGTGGCGTTGCCCCGGCTGGAGAAGGCGAGCAGCACAGCCGCACCACCGATGACAATCACGACCAGCGCGGCTGCGAGAGTGAGGCGCGTCGAACGGTTGAGAACCATAAGCGGGTAGTCCTTCTGGATTATGCGTATGGTTGGTTATACCCCTCAGTGGACGAAAACTCCACCGTTGAGTGGTTTGTAGAGTTCGGACTCAATGGCTTGAAAAATTGTGTTATACTGCTTTATCCATCTTGTGAACTTTGGAGCAATAGACCATGCGGAATCTTGAGCTGCTGGAACGCGCCATCTTGGATGAGTCCACCGGAGTCATGACGTTCTCCTCAAGCCATGAAGCGGCAGGCGCACCTGTGGTAGCGATGCGGCGCGAAGGGGGCTACATTGCCTTGTCGGCAAGTTATGGCCCGTTTGAGATCGCTTTACGCCCACGTTTTCAAGAATTGTCGCGGGTGCTGGCGCGGTTGCAGCCCGTCGAAGGCTTGCACACGACGCGGCAGGTGGGAACCGGGCAGGCTTTTCTGGCGGTGGGGTTGCGCCCGGACGGTGTGTTGATGCTGCGGCCTACGATTGTCGCCGATGCCACCGGTCATGTGGGGTTCAATCTGGCGCTGGGCGATGAGGCGCGTAAGGCGTTGTATACGTGGTTGCCTGTTTCGGCGGACGCCTAAGAATTGTCGTTTCGCCTGCTTGTCGTGGCGTGCAAATAACGCTACAATCCATGCTATAACAGCATACCGGCATGCGGAGAGAGTTCTCACCAGCAGTTTGCAGGGTGGGACGCCGAAGGGGCAAGTGATCTGGTTCTGCTGACTGGATGACGAAACTCTCAGGTTCAAGGATCCGCAGGCTCGTTTCTCTGAAGGCAATCTGACAGAGCGCACAGCACCAAGCTGTGCGTTTTTTATTGGGTTGGTCTATGCTGGTGTCCGAATTGGTTATATTGATTTGATAAATCCATATAGGAGAGATGCAACATGGGTGACTGGAAAGTATCTGCCGATCTGAAGTACACCAAGAATGACGAGTGGGTACGCATCGAAGGCGATACCGCCACGATTGGCATTTCGGATTACGCGCAGAATCAGATGAACGATATTGTGTATGTGGAATTCCCGGATGTGGGCGCTTCTTTCGCGCAGGGGCAGGCGTTCGGCGTGATCGAATCGGTGAAGGCTGCTTCGGATGTGTTTATGCCGGTGGGCGGCACTGTGACCGAAGTCAACAGCGTGCTGGAAGACGAACCGGAACTGATTAACGGCGATGCGTTTGGCAAGGGGTGGGTGATTAAGGTCAAGCTGAACAGCGCCGCCGAAGCCGACTCGCTGATGGATGCCGCCGCGTATGCCGCATATTGCGACAGCCGCCAATAGAGAAGGGGTTTGGCCTCGATTATGGCATACATTCCACACACCGACCTTGAGCGTCAGCAAATGCTGGCGGCCATCGGGGTAACGACGATTGAAGATTTGTTTGACGCAGTGCCTTCCAGCCATCGTTTCCCCAAGCTGGATTTGCCCGCGCCGTTGAGCGAGATGGAAGTGACCGCCGAACTGAGCGCGATGGCGGAAGCCAACGACCACGCGGGGGATTTCGCCATCTTTCGCGGGGCGGGGGCGTATCACCACTTCATCCCCTCGGCACTGGGGCATATCGTGTCTCGTGGCGAGTTTTTGACGGCTTATACACCCTATCAGCCGGAAATCAGTCAGGGGACGTTGCAAGCGATTTTTGAATACCAGAGCATGATGTGTTCTCTGACCGGTATGGACGCGGCTAACGCCAGTCATTACGACGGCGCGACCAGTCTGGCGGAGGCCGTGACGGTGGCGCTGGAAGCAGGGCGCGGCAAGCGCAAGAAGATTATCCTCAGCCCGGCCATCAACCCGCAGTACCGCGCTGTCGTGCGGACTTACCATCAGGGGCGCGAACTCAAAATCGCCGGAGATTCGGGGCGTGCCGATATTTCCGATCTGGTCGAGATGCTGGATGACCAGACCGCGATGCTGGCGGTGCAGTACCCGAATTACTTCGGGCAGGTTGATGATCTGAATAAGCTGGCGGAGAAGGTACACGCGGCAGGGGCGCTACTGGTGCTGGTGGTGAACCCGCTGGCGTTAGGGCTGCTCAAAAGTCCGGGCGAACTGGGCGCGGACATTGTGGTGGGCGAAGGGCAACCGCTAGGGATTTCCCTCAGCTTTGGCGGCCCGTATCTGGGCTTTTTCGCTTGCCGCACCGAATATGTGCGCAAGATTGCCGGACGCATCGTGGGCGAAACGCTCGATCAGGATGGCCGCCGCGCTTTCGTGATGACGCTGCGCCCGCGTGAACAGGACATCCGGCGCGATAAGGCCAGCAGCAACATTTGCACCAATCAGGGGTTGATGTCGCTCACGGCGGCGATTTACCTGTCGTTGATGGGCAAACACGGGATGCGAAAGGTGGCGGAACTGTGCTATCACAAGGCGCATTATGCCGCGCATCAGATTGATTTGCTGCTCGGTTTCCGCGTGGATACCAGCAAACCGTTCTTCCACGAGTTCGTGGTCAAATGCCCCCGTCCGGTGGCGGAACTGAACGCGCTGCTGGTCGAAAAGGGCATACTGGGCGGGATTGATCTGGGCGTGGACTATCCGCACCTGAAGGATCACATGCTGATCGCCGTCACTGAGATGAACAGCAAAGCGGAAATTGACGCGCTGGTGGATGCTTTGAAGGAAACTATACAATGAGCGAACCTCTGATTTACGATATTGGCTCGCCCGGTAGACAGGGCGCGACGCTGCCGGTTTGCGATGTGCCGATCACCCCGATTCCGTCGGAACTTGTCCGCGCCAATCTGGATTTGCCGGAAGTGAGCGAGTTGCAGGTCGTCCGGCATTTCACGCGCCTGAGCAGCCTGAATTACTCGATTGACAAAGGCTTCTACCCGCTGGGGTCATGTACCATGAAGTACAACCCCAAAGTGAACGAGGACATGGCGCGGCTGGCGGGGTTCGCGCAGTTGCACCCGCTGGTGGATAACGAAGGCGCACAGGGGGCGCTGGCGCTGATGTACCAGCTTCAACAATGGCTGGCGGAAATCAGCGGTTTTAAGGCCGTCAGCCTCGCGCCGGCGGCGGGGGCGCAGGGCGAGTTCGCCGGAATCCTGATGATCCGCAAGTATCATCTGGATCGTGGCGACACCAAGCGCACCAAGATTCTCATTCCCAACAGCGCACACGGCACGAATCCGGCGACGGTGACGATGGCCGGTTTCGTGGCGGTAGAATTGCCTGCCGACGCGAATGGCGATGTGGATTTGAAGGCGCTGCGCGAAGCCTGCGATGACACGGTGGCGGGGATGATGATTACCGTCCCCAACACGCTCGGCCTGTTCGAGAGCCACATCTTGGAAGTGGTCAATGCGGTGCATGACTGCGGCGGCCTGATGTATATGGACGGCGCGAACATGAACGCGCTGATGGGCGTGGTCAAGCCGGGTGAACTGGGCTTCGATGTGATGCACTACAACCTGCACAAGACCTTCTCTACCCCGCACGGCGGCGGTGGCCCCGGCAGCGGGCCGGTGGGCGTGGGCGAAAAGCTGGTGCCGTTCCTGCCGGGGCCGGTGGTGACGATCAGCGAAGAAGCGACGGGCGACGAGGAAGCGCCGCTGTACGCGATGACCATGCCGCCCAAGTCTATCGGGCGTTTGAAGGCGTTCTATGGCAACTTCGGGATGCACGTCCGCGCCTTCACCTATATCGCCATCAACGGCGATCAGGGTATCAAGGACATCACGCGCCATGCCGTGCTGAATGCGAACTATATCCGCGTGAAGCTGCAAGACACCTACAAGATTCCGTACAACCGCGCCTGCGGTCATGAGTTCGTGCTGGAAGGGCATTTTGAAGGCGTGGAGAACATTCACGCGCTGGATATTTCCAAGCGCCTGATGGACTACGGCTTCCACCCGCCGACCAACTACTTCCCGCTGATCGTGCCGGAAGCGTTGATGATTGAGCCAACCGAGAGCGAGGACAAATCCACGCTGGACGGTTTCATTGACACGATGAAAAAGATCGCCGCCGAAGCGCACGAGAATCCCGACCTGCTGCGCAGCGCACCGCATACCGCGCCGGTATCGCGCTTGGACGAGGTACGCGCCGCGAAACAGTTGGTGCTGTGCTGCCGTCCCATCCCGGAACAGGGCGGGTAAGCGGTTTCGCGTTTTCCCAAACACCCTTCATCGGGTTATGATGAAGGGTGTTTTATTTACCGCACGAGAAGGATGAGCCACAGATGCCTTCGATCCGTTTGGTGATGCCGCACGGACGCAAGCGCCGCACGCGCATCTGGCGTTCGCTGCGGGCGATGGCGCGGGACAGCGGGGCGTTGCTGCGCGAGTTCCGCTGGCCGATCCTGCTGTTCGCGCTGGTGGTGTTCGGCGGCGGGTGGCTGTATGGCGAACTGCTGGCGGTGGCCGGTTATGCGCGTCCGGCGTATGTCGAACTGCCGTACTACGTGCTGCGCATGATGGTGTTCGAGCCGCCCACCAGCGAAACCCCGTCTCAAATCTATCTCATCCTGTTCTGGTACATCACGCCGCTGGTGGCGATCTTCATCATCGGGCGCGGGGCGGCAGATTTCATCCGTTTGTTCTTTGACCGTTCCGAACGCCGGAGCGCATGGGAGGAAGCTGTGGCCTCGACCTACCGCGATCATATTATCATTTTAGGCATCGGTCATGTGGGGATGCGGGTGGCGCGTACCCTGTCGGGGATGGGCTTCGATGTGGTGGCGATTGACCAGAAGTTGAAGCCGGACACTGAAGCGGAACTAGCTGATATGGGCATTCCGATGATCGTGATGGATGGGCGCAACCCCGTCGCGCTGGAGAAAGCCGGACTTAAGCAGGCGCAGGCGTTTGTGGTCTGCACCGCCAGCGACCAGACCAATTTGGAAGTGATTATGCGGGTGCGCGACCTGAACCCGGAGGTGCGAATCGTCGCCCGCATGTGGGACGCGCAGTTTTCCAAACAGCTCAAGCAGTTCATGGGTGTGACGGCGGTATTGAGCGCCTCCGACTTAGCCGCGCCGGTGTTCGCGGGGTCGGCTGTCGGGGTGGAACTGACGCAAACCATGCAGATTAACGGCGTGGATTACAGCATGATCCGCGTGCGCGTGGAGCAGGGCGTGTTTCTGGATGGCGGCACGGTGGGCGAACTTCAGGAAGATAACGACATGGATATTGTGCTGCTGGAACGGGCGGGGAACGTGGAAGTGCAGCCCGCCAACAGCATCGTGGTGCAGGGGGGCGATACGCTGGTGTTTTTTGCGCGGCATGACCGTGTGATTGACATTGCTAACCGGAATCGGCGGGCAAGGCGCAACGGATAGTTATTCGTCGGGCGCTTCGGCTTCGTCCGGGTCAATGATCGTCCATGCCAGCGTTTGCGTGTCGAATAGCTCGTCGCTGGGGTTGAGCATGATCGGGAACGGCCACTTCTTGGTTAGCTCCCACGCGAATTTGCCGATTTTGTTCACGCTTTGAATGTGTCCGGCCATCACCACCGGTTGCATGAACTCCACCGCACGCGGCAGGCTGCTGAAGGCCAGCACGACAGTTTCGCCATCCCCTTTTACGCCCGCCGCTTTCCACTGTCTCGGTTCGTCCGGTTTCATGCGCCACGCCGGTTTGAACGGCTGTTGTTCGATCAGCAGATACACGAACCGCGCCGCACGGGGATTGGCTTCCTGCGCGGTCACCTGCTTCACGCGGTCAACGGTACGCACTTCGGTATGTGGTTTTTCGCCGCGCAGCAGCGCCCCGCTAGGGACGGGAACGGTGAGGCCAGCTTCCACGAGGATGCGGGTGAAACCGGCTTTTTCCAGCGTCTTGACCTGCGTTTTGCCGGGGCGGTCTTTGGGGTTGAAAATGATGAGGCGGCCACCCGGTCGCAGGGCGGCGAGGGCAGAGGTCAGCAGTGCCACATGCAGCGACTCGCCGAGCGCCACCACCGCGTCGGCGCTGTCGGCATCCACCGACCACGCCTGCACCGCTTCCGGTGTGGCGATCACGGTAATGTCCGGGCGCAGTTCACACAGTAGTGCGCTGGCGCGTCCGCCCACGTCCACAAGGCGCAGCACCGCCCCGCTGGGGGGCAGGTGGCGCACCAGTGCTTCTGCCCATTGGCGATGCAGAGGAGCCGCCGGGTCGGTCATGCGCCGCGTTTGCGGGCTTCTTGAGCCGCGACGCGCACCACTTCTAGCAGTTCTTCCCATTCTTCGCGCAGCAGATGGAGCGTGACCGAGTTGAACTCCAGATGGTAAACGTGTTCGCCATCCGGTTCTTCGGAAAGCCACACACCAAAGTTTTCGGTTTCGATTAAGCTGTGCATGGGAATGTCGTTAGACATCCTGTTTCCTCCGGGTTTCGACCCAATCGCGTATTTGATCGCTGGCGCGGATGATCCAAGCCTGTCCGATAGGCCAGAGCTGTCGCGCCGATCGGCGGACGGGGCGGCTGGTTACGGGGAAGGGATCACGATCCATCAGTTTACCATAGACGTACTGTGCGAACACCCGCAGACTGGCAATGACCGGAGCCGCGAGGATGATTCCCAGCAAGCCAGCCAGACTCGCTCCGCCGATGATGCCGACGATAACCACGAAGGGGTGCAGGTTCAGGCTGCCGCCCATGATGCGCGGGACGAGGATGATGGCCTCGATGTTTTGCAGCAGCGCCCACACGATGATGACCACCAGCGCGAACGGCGCACCTTCGAGGATGGGGAGCGTGTTGGATTGCGAGGTGAGCGCCAGCAGCGCCGCCGGGAAGATCGCCAGCCCCGGCCCCAGACTGGGGATGAACTCCAACAGGCCAGAGATCAAGCCGAGGATGAGCGGGTTAGGCAGGCCGAGCAGGGTGGCCGCGATGAAGGCGGCTGTCCCCATAAACAATGCCAGCGTCAACTGTCCGCGCAGGTAGGCATTCCAGACTTGCCCCAGTTCGTACAACAGCCGCCACAGGTCGCCGCGATACAGCGTAGGCGTGAGGCTGACGGCCTTATCAATAAAGGACGCGCCGTCCCGCATGAGGAAGAACATCATGGACATCAAAAAGATCAGATTGATGACGGCGGTTAGCGCCCCGCCCACGAAGTTGAAGGCTGGCCCGGTGAGCGACCCGATGAAGGTCTGTGTGGCACCGACCAGATTGACATCTTGAAGCTGAAGAATTTCAGTGAGGTGCTGCACGCCAGTGGCTTCGCGCAGGCGTTCCAGCGGGATGAACGGTTGCCCGTTGAGCAGGATCGGTTCGCCGTTGAAGGTCAATGGATGGCTGAGTGTTTCTTCGAGGCCGCGTTCTAGACTGCCGATGAGTGCCGGGGTGCGCCGCCCGAATTCTTCCAACTGTCCCACCAGCACCGGAACTACCACCAGCAGCACAACGATGAATCCGGTGATGATGATGACATACGTCAGCAGCACCGCGCTGTTGCGGTGATTGCGGCCTCGTAGCGGGCCGAACGAATTGATCTTGACCTCGATTGCGTTGACCATCGGCGTGAGGAGATAGGCCAGCACCGCTGCCACGCCGATGATGGGCAGGATTTCGCTGACGCGCAGCAAAAGCAGCCCTAGCACCACCAGCAGTATAATGGCGATGATTCGCTTGCTGCGCATGGCCCAGGGCGGCGAACTAAGAGGTGGAGGATGAGTATTCACAACTGATGTCCCGTTCGCCCGTTTGATCGTCAGGGCTGAGTTCGGAATGAATTTCACTATCAATAACTATACACCGCAGCAGGCTAAAAGTTACTGTGTCCATCGGTTTCAGCGGGCGAATAGATTCAGGATTATGGCGGCAGAAGGCGCAACGAGAAAGGCGGTTGAGGACTATTGTGGCCTCTTGTGAACCAGTTATGAATTTTCTGGTATATTTGTTTTTATGCGCTTGCCAAGCCGTCCATTTGGTCTGATAATACAAAAACCTGTTCATGAACGCATTGAGGATCATGAGCCAGAACCCACCTGAACTCCCTTTGCCTGAGACTGATCCGTTTGATGATTTTATCAATCATGAAATGGATTTTGGCGCGGATAAGCCCCGTCCCACACCGTTTAGTGGATTCGGGCAGGCTTTGCCGCCGCGTCCATCGTCTTTTCTTCCACCCAATCTGGATACGGGCGATTTGGAGTTGGATGACGACGACAGCGATGATGAGGAGGACGAGTCGGATGAGCCGTCCGGCTTTCTTCGTCCCAATCCGTTTTCCCGTCCCCGCCCATCACCGTTCACGCCGCCTACCACTCCGGGAACGCCACCCTCCGGTTTGGGGGGGCGATTGGGAAGCACCGGGGGGTCATTTTTGCGACCACCCCAACCGTCGTCTACATCACCTTTTTCGGGGCGTCCGCTTGGTTTGCCGTCTAAACCCGCGTTTGGAAGCAGCAACTTGCCTGCCAAAACCACGCTGTCGAGCCGTTCTGATTGGTGGTCGTTTGATCTGGCTGACTTCATTTTGATGGCGTTGGTGGTGACGGCGCTGGTGCTGCTGGTGGTGGCGCTGTTCTTCCCTGACAAGCTGGATTTACCCGGCAACGCCCAGACCGCAGGACTCGAAGCGACTATTCAGGCACAGGCGACGCAGATTGACCAGATTCAGGCCACACTCAACGCCGTGCCATCCAAATAAAAACAAACTCAGTGAATCGCGAATGTTTCTAAGCCCTCGCCTTGAGGGAGAAGGGGACGGGGGATAAGGGCAAGTCGGCGAATCCGTGATTCACTGAATCTGACTTTGGCGTAGTAGTTATTATTTCAACTACACCCCTACTGATTTACTGACATCACCCAGATTGGCGCAGCTGACACTCCGCAGCGGCAGCAACAATGATACTAATGTAATGATAATCAGTGTCACCACCGCCAGCACCCAGGTCTGCGGATAAATGACCATGACATTACCAGCCACATCAGTGTTATATGGTAGTGAGATGAGATTATCTCGCACCTCCCGACAAGAACACCGGAGTGAGGAGAATCTCCCGAACTGACCAGCGGTGGTCGGTAAGGTTGAGTGCCATCGCCGGGGTGCGCGGCTCG